>JAEEGL015531108.1_pt1 | contig 22719 bp, 21 predicted proteins | sample 9134231 | NCBI WGS metagenome assembly JAEEGL01 (sample SAMN16246548, study PRJNA631951) | gut metagenome | biome: gut microbiome; feature: rumen; material: fiber-attached | host: Bos | place: Iran: Karaj | collected 2018-10 | reverse complement strand
TTTCGTAAAGTAAAATGTACATCTTAGCCTTAAAATGCAAAGGCATCCATAACTTTGTAAATCACGACAAATACAAAGGCTATGGATGCACAAGGACTCACGAGTTCACAAAGGAAACTCGTAATGTGGTGAATAGTCACAGTTTTTAAGCCAAAAGGTCTACACTGCATGTTGAATGCCATCGAGCCGGGCTCTCCTCTGCCCATCCATCGGCACCGGAAATCCTCCGAAACGGTGGTTTGTTTACGGGGTAGGCTGGTGGAGGAGTTCTATGCTGAACTCTCGCCTGGCGGCCCTGTGGTGGCGCTGAACATTCCTGCCGGCCAGTGGCATACAGCGCGCGCCCTTTAATCCGGCACGGTCATAATGGAAGTCAAAGATGGGCCGTATGAACCCACGGGGCCGGAGGATATCTTGGAGAGAAATAAGTATTATGTTTGTCATGCCTGATGCAGCCGTAAATGCATCGGCAATATGATGAATAACACTGTGAATAAAGAATTGCTGGCTCGTCTGCGGCAATTTGTTGAGAACGAAATGCGTTCCAGCTCGATGGACCTCGCCGGCATCACCCCGGAGTATGTCCAGCGCATGTGGGGTAGCACCGTAAGTTTGGAAGACATCGAGAAGGCCTTGGCCGTTTTGAAGGCTGAATAAGAAAGTTGGCGTAGACCTGAAGATGTTTTGAACTATTGACGGTAAAAGGTGTTTTGAATGCACTCTGGCAATTCTGCCGCTACCTCTTCTGGCCCCAGTGGGGCAGCAAGTGCCTCCGCGCCCAGGAGGAGTATGAGAGGGGGGGGGAAGGGGGGAGTGGAGTAGTGTGAATAATACATCTTCTTTAAGTTTATTAATATGCGCGTTTATCTTGATAACAATGTTCTAATTAGTATAGAAGAGAACAGTTATGACTTGAAAGATTTCCTAACAGTACCTAGGGTAGAGTATTATTACTCCAATGCGCATATTAGCGAACTATTGAACGGGATAGATAAGTCAATTCCGGGGCTGAAGGAAACCCGGTTGTCAACTATTAATGCGGTTTGTGGAAATAAATACCTATTCCAAGACACGTCGTTTACAATAAGATTGGCAAGGTGTACACCTGAACAAGCCTACGATAATGTTAGTCGGTTCGGCTTCATGCGTGGGAGCATCAATGAACTTGCGAGAAGTTTTACTCCAAATCGTGCTGGCATTCTGGAAGAATTACAGTGGGATGCAAAGGAGGTAGGGAACTATACGCCAGAAGAGATTTTTGACGTTATAGATAAAAAGTACCAGGCGTCCAAGTATCATTACGGTATAGAAGAATATCTTCGGTTATCTGAGGCTTGTACTGAAAGTACGGTCTACTCTTCCTTATTCAATCTGCTGGATATGGTGAGTTATCGAAAAGATAAAAACAATGTGGCAAGATTGTATGACTCGTCTCATGCTTATTATGCACGAAAATGTGCCATACTCGTTTCTGATGATGTCCGAATGAGAGTGAAGGCAGAAGCCGTATATCATTATTTGAATGTTCATACACGGGTAATGAGCGCTGATGAATTCTTAAAACTGTATTTAGAACAGTAATAGTTATAAGTTATGTCTTTTATTCCATCTTTCCGTCTTCGCTGAATTCAAATCTCCGGGCACCCAGTGCTCAGAGAGGTGGATATAACTCTATGCGATGACGCAAATCAAACAGATGCTATTTACACGACAGGTATTATCGGACCTAACGGAACTGGGAAGAGCCTTCTGATGAGTGCTATTGCGATAGCATTCTCAGAAATACGAAAGGCCCGGGACTCCGAAAAGATTAATCGGCGGTTCTATTTCACAGTGGAATATGATTATCTGGGTGATTCGTATTGTGTGTCTTCATCTTTGAAATTGAAGTAAAAGGCCCTCGCCGACTCGTCCTCGCCGGGAACCAGATGTATCCGGCGTAGTGCTTCTTGTGTTGTATACAGAGAGCACATTTGATTAGAGAACTATTGGTTGTGAATAGTAAAAACTAAGTTCATGACACCGAATTCACATGTGACTAAAACGCTCGAATTTTCAGACTTGTTTGATGGCCATCCATTAAGCAATCCTGTGGATTATCTTAAAGGGATCAATAAGCGTTGGCTTATTGAGAGTATAGTTTATATGATTAGTGTGGATAGGTTCGACAGTTTTTCAATGAAGGCAGAACATAGTCTTCTTGTGATGTTTCAAGATTATACCGACCGACCTGAGGTTGATCGTCTATTTACCAAGCTGCGAACCCTTGAAAAAGAATGTCAATATCGTGGAGTTTGGCTGACGCTGATTAACCATCAGGCTCTCTATCGCATGCTTCGAAGAGTTCTAGTAATCCCTAATGGGCAAAAAGGAAGAGGAGAATGTTATGAGTCGTATGAATCTCTTCTAAAAGCCACTCTTGTCGAGAATGGCATAGAGATGGAGCGCGAACGCGAACTTTTAGGTAAAATTAACGAGAAAAATCCTGAAATTCGGGACGCTATGATTATCATGCAGCAGGATATGCTGAATCTTGATCAGTTTGGGGATAACAAAAAAGAACTAGAGAAGGCCCAAATATTTAAGTATTTATTACTGTGTAAGTTCGGAAAAGAACATAAAGAGGTTGGGGCCGCCATTAAGCGAATTGTCGATAGGTGTGGTTATTCAAATGAGTATGAGTATATGCTATTGGCAAATATGCCATTGTCCATATATCAGGATAAAAACAATTTTGGAGAGGGGCTGATTTACATTCGCGAGGATGATTTCAAATGGCACGATGGAATGCGTTTGTGGCGTGGTTTTGTCTCTTTTGTCTCGAATAAATGCCTGGATGTGTGGGATGTTGAGAAGATGGCAAACGTTTTTACAGAGAAAGAAATATTGGACAATACATGTTTTCGAAAGTACCCCGTCTTAAAGATGTCTGATACAGAGTACTTGATTGTCTCACAGTCGTATTATTCCCATTTATTCTATGACGGATTTTGGTGGGATGTGAGGACAGAACTAAGCAAAAGTATGTCCGATAATGCTGTTATGGACTTGCTAACACGACAGTTTTCGGAGAAAAAACTATTCAATGATGTCTTAACCTGGATGAAAGGAGAAAAGCGAATTCGTCTGTATAATGAGCACTGTTTTCCAAGTCAGCAATCAGCCCCGGACATCGCATTTTTGACAAGACGTCAGCTTTTTATGTTTGAGTATAAAGATATGCGGGTGGAACGACGAGTCTCTGATGGTAATGATATGAATGTCGTGATGGAATTTATTGACGACCGGCTTAATAAAACCAAGGGTATTCATGGTGGCAACAAAGGTTTACCTCAGCTAATCAGAAACATGGAGGACTTTTTTTCGGGAAAAACGCCTTGGGATGGAGTTCATAAGAAAGGGTCTGTCAAAATTTATCCCGTAATTGTTATACATAATCGTCTTTTTGGAGTTCGCGGTATCAACTATATCATGCAGGAAAAAATGAGGCATCGGATTATGGAGAGCGAAGTCTTGAGGGAACACGTAGCTGAAATAGGGGAATTACTTGTTGTAGATATGGATATGATGATTCTGGTCTCAGCAAAATCAAATGGGAGTTTTACGCTTTTCCATCAGGCAATATTTGGATTCCAAACTCATATCAAGAATGGGATTGGTATATACGATAAGTATGACTCCTTCCGAAACTGTGTTATGAATAAGTGGGCGAGCGAGAAGTCGGAAAAGAGCGATCGAAAATTCAAAAAAGGCTATAGGGCATTAGTTAAAAGAATGGTGTAAGTATTAATCCAAAGATTCTTTTACACGTCGTTTCTTTTCGACGCCCGCGGCTCCGGCAAAGATACCCATTTGGAGAGAGACCTTGAAAGGATAAAACAGAGTTGTAAACAGGGATATGAGAGAACGTGTCTATTTCTATTCCAAGTATGATATGAGCATCCCTTTTGAATTAAAAAAGGCGGTGGATGTAGTTGAGAAATATACGGGTGGATGGCGACCGAGTGACGTGAACGATGTTATAGAACTGTATAACATCTGGTTATTTGTGGAAAACGGGGTGGTGTATGGAGCGGGATGGTCGGAAGAGAAATTGGCGTTAATCCAAAAGGTGTTTAAGGAGGAGGTCATACGTTTTTTCGCTGAACTAGAAAAAGGGACCTGGGTGAGCGTGTTCAAACAGGTTGATATTGAGTACACTCATAACTTCTGGGAGATTCTTGATCGTTTTAATTATGGCGGAATCCTAGATCTTGAGACGCTTAAGGACGCTTTTTCTGAAAGGTCATGGGATCTTCGGGAGTTGCTTCAACAGGAGCGCCTGGTTAATCGACATCAACAGGCGGTAGCGGGACTGCTGAAGGAGAATGATCGGTCTGCGGAGTGGCTATTGCAGGAGTATGTGCAGTATGATGATGTTCACGACCATAAAATGCTTTTCTTCCCTAAGTCTCTTTCATTTCAAGATAGGGAGGAGATTATTTCCCGGTATTTAGATGCAGAACGGCCAAACCTAAACTATGTTCGTTTGGTTTTACAAGCGCGAAAGGACGCAAATCTTCGACTATCAGACGTATTGCGCTTGAAAGCAAAGAAGGTTGAACAACGCTTGAACGAAGAACTCTTCCCTCCAGAGAGTGTTATCCAACATCGTTATGGCGTAAGTATCAGTAAAGTCCCTGGTAAACCCATGAAGTGGGTCGAACGGGATGAGAACAATGACCCGATTTTGTGCTACTCTCGGCAGATTATGCTCCTGTTCAAAGGAGCAGACCTTTTGCATTATTTTCGCAGCGGTTTCGAGTTTCTTACGCCCAATGGTTTGATTATGCTTATATCAAGGGCATCTGATGCTGGAACCTTTGAACGGGTTTTTGCCATGCGCAGTAAATATTCATATCCCTCTAATTTTTCATTCGAGTACAAGGAAATAATCTCCTTGCTTCAGGTTGAATCTCTGCAGAGTGTCCTTGGAGAGGAAGGTATCAATATTGAGTCCTCACTTAAACTCTTCTATGAGCAGTATTTAAAGAATAAATTCGGGTATCCATCAAGTACTTTATCTCTGGCAAACGTTTCCGCAGATTGGTTGACCAAGTGTAAAGCTATTGTCCCAGAAATTGATGCGGTAGCGCATCGTTATAACTTATATGCCCAAACGGGGACCGTGGATGATGAACTGTTGAGAATATCGACAGACAATGTGCGGATTACAGACGTAACAAGCGCCAATCCTGGCCGCTATTATTCAATCAAAGGCCAACCTGAAGAATTATATCGACTCTTCTATCTGTTCTTCAGCGACCAGAGCATGCTTACGTTTGTTGAGCCTTTTAAGGAGAAACGTGAAAATTATCATTCTTTCTACGAATTGATCACGGAACAGGACGGAAAGATTCTTTATGATAACTATCAAGAATACCAGCATCGGGACATAGATTATTTGATAGACAAAGGGTATATCTCCAAAGGAGAGGATGGCAGGCTGTATGTAGAGAAGATTATAGAGATCAATTTGATTAAGCAGTTGTATGAGTATCATGCTTGCCCCTCCCAACTTCACGGGCCGTTCGAGCAAAGGCTTCTCCTAGAGATGGAAAAGAAAGGATGGGTCGAAAAGGACAATCATCTTCTGACAGAGGAGGAACGAAACTACTTTGACTACTACATGTACAATACGAAGTATACCAATGGCCCCGCCCTTCGAAATCGCTATGCCCACGGTAGCCATGTAGATTCCACTCGGGACAATATTCATCGTAACGCCTACAATCGGCTGCTGGTCCTCCTAATCCTGGAATTACTCAAGATAGAAGATGATCTTATTTGCCAGCAACTCGCAAAAAAAGAAAAGGAAACGGCTGCTGTTGCGAGTGAGGGTGCTTCGGAAATGCAAATACTCGCATCTATCGTGGATGTTGGCACATATGCGTCGGCTCAGACCAAATTAGCCGGAGAAGAATATCTGACCATCCCGAAGAAATATGGAGTAGCAGAGGGCTACGTGTATATGAATGATGTCAATCCCAATGAATCCTTTGCTTACTACATCAAAACTGGTGAAAGTCTTACCCCTGAATACCTATCCTTTCTCCTAAACGCTACCTTGATTCGACTCTCATTAGCCCCAGACTCGCAGGTCCCGATAAACCTGACAATCGAGAGAATCCAATCCCTCACTCTTCCAATAGTTCCGTTGTCTGAGCAGTGCATCTATGCTATTCTTGAGCATATTATATCTCGTCTTGTGGCCAAAGACAGTGCCCGCACGCATGATGAGGACCTCCAGTACAATGTATTCTCTACACTAAGAGATTACCTATGTCTGCAACTCATACGCCAAGACTTCACAAAGGAGCACAACCTTGACTTCATCACCCCTTATAAAGCAATTATATCCTCTCTGTTAGATCAAGAAACCATAGATTATGACATTGCTCGGGACCTTTTCCAAAAAATTGTCATCCCGGGCAACCCCCTTCTCGAGACCATTAAGTCTGCCCGGACCATCCTTGAAAACAACGACATCGACCGCAGCTAGCCTGAAATAATGACCCAATCCGAACTCTGGCTCGCCAAATGGCAAGAAGCCATCGACTTCCTCCAAACCAACCACCGCAAACCCTCCAAGTTCATCCCGGAGGAACGCAACATGCGCTCTTGGTGGAAGCATAACAAGAAGTTGATGAATGCGGGGGAGTTGAGGGCAGATAGGGTGGAGATGTTTAAGCAACTGCTGGAGATGGGGGAGAAATATAGACGGGTGAATCAGTATAAATAGTATTAGTAAGAGACTGAGATTAATATAGGAAAAAGTTGGTTATTATCGAGAGAATATCTATTATCGTGGTTGCAGGTGCCGTTCTAGGTTTCTGTCACAAAGGAGTATTTCTCTCTTAGTGAATCTTCTTTTTCAAGCTAGTATTGTTAGGCTATCTTGATTTTTACTAATTTTTTCCACGAATTCATTGGTTTTTATTTCAATTATTACTATTTTTGCCGTGTAAAGGAGAAACGTATGTATTAACGGCTATATAATGGCAAACACTTCCGCAACATATGATGAGGTGAAGGAGTTCTTGGAGAGGATGAGAACGTGGTTGACCATGATGGGAGGTCAGGTGTTGTATGATACGCGCGGTAAGAATGAGCAGTTTATGGCGGAAATGGAATGGACCAAGCCGGATAAGAAAAAGGAATGGTTGCTGAAATTGGCTCCTGAGGATTATTTCGAAGGACCGGATCCAAATGAATCACCAGAGCTGAATCCAGTGTGGAAGTTTGGGAAAAGGATTGAAGGTCATTTGTGTTACATAAAGGTGTTTTTGATCCCCAAAAACAATGTATACTGCATCTCCTTCCATTTTGCTGAATACGATATGTACCTTCCATTGAAAAAGACAACAGAAACGATATGAAACAGATAATAGATAAACCCAGTCCAATTACAGGAGGTTTGCTGGAACTGCATACGGATCCGGCAACTGTGTCATATCGTGGGGAAACGATTTCCTATGATAGGTCTTATTATCACTGCGTGGATACGGGTATGGAATTCGCGGATGAGGAATTGGAGAAGATGAATCTCAAACGCCTCTATGACACCTATCGCCGTATTCACGGAATTCCTACTGTAGAAGAACTCGAGCAAATGAGGGAGCGTTATGGTATTCCCTCCAGTGCTATGTCGCTCATCCTTGGACTGGGAGAGAATCAGTTTGGCCTTTATGAGGAGGGGACGGTCCCTACGCCCTCAGTTGGACGATTGCTTGCCTTAGCTATGGAACCGGCCAATATGCGAAATATGCTGCAGGCTTCCCGTAGTTCCTTTTCCGAGAAGCAGTATGCTAAGTATTTTAGTGCTATTGCAGCCTCTATGCCCCCGGCAATGTATAAAACGGAAGAGGTTGGATTGTCGGATTATGGTTATTACTCCTTGTTCCCTTCCGCCAAAATTGTTATTAAACCAAGAGCCTTCTCTCGCATGAGGAGATCATATTATGAGTACTATTATGCCCCAGTCTGCAGATAATCTGAAAATCCGCCTGTCTAAAGTAGGCGAACCTGCCATCGATATACCAGCACCTATGCAGATTGAAGGAGGTATTTCCGCTGCCGATTTAAAGATTCAGTACAATGTGTTGGCACGGATTAATCGTCCGGAGTCTCGGGTTGATATTATCGTTACATTGGTATATCTATCGGGACAGAATAAGATTTTCTCCGGCAACTTGACAACCGGCTTTGAAGTGGTTGACCTGGCCTCCTATATTACCGCAAAAGATGGTGAAGACGAGTTCCGCATCGAGAGCGATTTTCTTCCTATGCTCATCAGCATAGCTTTCAGCACCACTCGCGGTTATTTCGTCCGGGAATTCTCTGGTTCCGTCCTGGAACCCTATCCCTTCCCGATGATCCCAATGGAAAGCATCCAGAAACGTACAACCTATCAGCTTATTTGAAAGTTCTCATCGATTTAACCTGCTATCTCACGAGATCCTTCCAAACAGAAAAGCTATGGACACTGAGAAAGAATTGACAAAGAGGTTGATTGAAATACTAGCAAAGAAGGATGCAACTCCTGAAGAAAAGAAGGTCCGAGCCCTCATCAAGTCTGCTCTTCTTGGCGAGAACTTGTTCACATTCATTAAAGAGGTTGAACATGCTTCTCGAGGGATTGGAAAGGTTCGCTCAGAAACTGTGAAGGGGTTGGTGGAGTATGCAAGGGCCCATAACGAAGCACAGATTAGATCTTTATTCGCTGAGGATGACAGAGTTGAAAATATCGTTGAGCAAGAGAATAACCGACTGACCAAGGCAGAAGTCTGGGTTTGTGGCACATTATCATATCTCGGTCTGTTGCAGGATTGACATTTATATCGTTTTGAATGCTATCGAGTTTCGCCTGACGGCCCGGTAGTCGCCCTGAACATCCCCATCGGCCAATGGCACACCGCCCGCGCCCTGGAATCCGGCACCGTCATCATGGAAGTGAAAGATGGGCCGTATGAACCCACGGGGGAGGAGATATATTGAGCGTATAGTTGTGAATGGTTTTTGAATAGAATCCGGCAATTTTAGATATAGAGTACTAATGGAAACCATATACCAATTAGCCCTTCAAAGCAAGATAATTGCGGAGGAGAAAATAAGGATAACTAAAGCAATAATCCCACGTGGGAAACTAGTATTTACTGATTATACGGTGGAAGGTGCCAATGAGGAGTATCTGGGTACGATAGAGAAATTGAGTATTGTGCTGGAGAATAAGTATCCCATGATTGCATCTGAATTAAGATTCCATTTAGAAAGGTATGATGATGAGCAAATTATTCATTATACTGCGATGAAATCGATTATAAACTGTGTCTTGGCTTTGGAAAAGGGAAGCGGATCTAAGAAAATCTTTATTAGCCACTCTTCAAAAGACAAGGAACTTATTAAGAGATTTGTAGACTCGATTCTTCAATTGGGTGTTGGCTTGAGTGAACAGGACATCTTTTGCACGTCAATTGAAGAAATGGGAGTTAAGAATGGTGACGATATTCGTCAGCATATTAAAAAGAATATCCAATCCGCCGACTTCTCGTTTTTGATGATCTCAAAGTATTATAAAGAGAGTGAAATCTGCTTAAATGAAATGGGTGCAGTATGGGCTGTGGACAATCGAGTCCGTTACTACTTACTTCCCGATGTTGATTTCAAGGATATCGGGTGGCTTTGTGACGTTAAGAAGGCAGACTTATTATGTAACTCGGTAGTGCTGGATACATTAGAGGAAGAATTGACTGGTTTCTACGGGTTGCCTCATCGAGGAGTTTCATGGAGCCGGCAGCGGCAGGGGTTTTTGGAGTACGTAAATCAGCCAAAAGAATAGGGCCGTACGACACAGTTAAGCCTATCGTATACTCTCATAGTTGCTGAATTCCACTGGTACAGGAAACCGTTGCCTATTCATCGGCATAAATATACATCAAAGACGGTGGTGTGTGTGCGTGGAAGGATCGTGGAGGAGTTCTACGATGAGTTGGAGCGGATTTGTACGGATGCTGTCGGATTGACGCTTAGTGGATTTTAATAATTTTGAAATATGCCGCAGGCACGCTATTTGCTGGATGCTCCTTTTAGTTTTTCTGCTTTAATTTCTTATAAATAATGAATAAGAAGAGTCTCCGCTTTTATCGGACACATGCAACGCATCGAGGTGAAAAGCGTCATGAGAGGCATATTCGTTCGGAATTACAAAAAAGGAAAGAGCGTAGAAGACTACTTGAAGGTGGTAAAAAGGCCATTCAGTTAAAAAAATCTCAGGATTATGAGAAGAGGTACTTCTTTGATTATGTCCATATAAAAGCTCCCCAGCATTTTTCTTTTGTGGAAAACGAGAAAGAGACTCTCCATTTTATAAATACAATCCGTTTGTATTATCAAAAGCACAGAAAGGTATATATAAATCTTAAACATGTCAAATACGTCACGACTGATGCTTTGTTGCTGCTTCTTTCGAATATGTATCGCTTCCGTACTAAAAAGATGGATTTCAACGGGAATTTCCCTAATGATCCTAAGGTGAAGTCCCAAGTAGAGGATTCTGGCTTTTTTAATAAGTTATATGGAAATCTTCCAAAAAGGCAGTCATATGATATTGTTGGAAATAGCACTTTTCATACTCATGCAAACACCGTTGGAGATCCAGTTTTAGCAGATAGAATTATTAAGCGATTGAGCAAGGATATCTGGGGTGAGGAAAAAAGATGTCTTGGAGTACAACGTGTCATCCTTGAACTAATGCAGAATACAAATAACCATGCTGGAGAGTTAAAGGGTGATCAGCATTGGTGGATGTCATCATCGTATGATAAAGATAAGAACGAGGCGACCATTTCTTTTATAGATTTTGGGAAAGGCATTTTTAGAAGTTTAGATAATAAGAAACCCGGTGAGAAGTTCTATGGATGGAGACAAAGGTTTCTTGGCTTATTTCCATGGGCTGACACGGATGAAAAACGCTTTAAAGAAATCCTTCAAGGTGGGTTATATAATAACGAACCAAAAACATCGACAAATCTTTACTATCGAGGAAAAGGTTTACCAGGTATTTATAAAGCTCACTCGAATAATGCTCTATCATCATTATTTATTATATCAAACCATGTTTTTGCCGATATAGACAATAATCACTATTATATACTTAGTGATGAATTTTTAGGGACTTTCGTTTCATTTAAGATAAATTATAATTCCGTAAGCATAAAATGAATAATACTATCACATTAAATGTTGCAAAGGAGTTTTCACCGACGCCTGGTTTTAGGACTAAAGATGAAGGACCTTTCCCTGCTGTTGACTTTAGGGATAAGTTGCTTTTCCCTAAATTAAAGGATGCTATTGAAAATGATGATATCCTTTTAGTTGATTTAGACGGTTCGTCAGGGTATGGAACTTCTTTCTTAGAAGAAGCTTTTGGCGGTTTAATTAGAGTTTGTCATCTTCGTTATAGTGATATTGAAGTTCATCTAAAATTGAAATCAGAAGATGACCCATCCTATATTGACGAAATAAAAGGATACATTAATGATGCGAATAATAACTAGAATCGCAATCCTTGTCACGACATTTGTGCTTGGATGGGTCATTGGCCTTTTTGTCGAAAACTGGTCATGGTTTGTATTTAGTAATGAAGTATCGCTAATTGATGTTATTGCCCTTGTTATTACAACAACAATTGGCATATATGTCGCAGATGTAATACAAGGTAATCTAGATAGTAAGAGGGTAGAAAAAGATATTATATTTGGCCAGTTCAATTATGTTGAACAATATTTGTCTGAATTAAGGTCAGAGGTTGCCAAACATGAAACTGATGGAACAGTTGATGTTATGGCTAAAATTGGAGGTTGCCGTAAGTTCTGGTCAAAGATAGTTAATATGATTCAAGAAAAGTATGAGATTGATCTTCAAAAAGAAAGGATTAATCCTAATGAGTTTATTACCTTAAATCAACTTTGTACAACTACTCCTATTGTTGGATCTGAAGATGATTCAGTCCTTGCGAGGAATGGGATAGTTACATACAATGATACACGCAAGAACGAAATTTTTACTGAGATTGACCGCATTAGAATGATAATAATCGATTTGAAGTTGTTGATTAATCAAAAATCATAAAGTGAGTTTTTGCTCTATGTTAGATTAGATGCTAATCTTCTACGTGTCGAATAGAGGATATTTGCATTCGTCATATTTGCAGATTAGTAAGTGTTTCTTATGTTGCGTGGTTGTGATATTGCGGAAACATGCAGTGATGTTGGTTTGTGGTATAGAACAGTAATAAAGAGAAGTACTCAAGGGAAAGATGGCGAAGTTTATGATTGTATATTTTTTGTGTGTATGTGGCAGTATTTGAAATATGTGGTAGAATTATAATCAGGATTATTAATCAACAATATTATGCTTATAATTAATAGCATTCCGTTGACTACTTCAACAAATTGCTTAAAACGACCTACTGAGTGTCAGGCTGGTCGTTTTAAGTATATATCTAATCCAAATGCGTCCTAATTACGCGATAGTATCCCAAAAAGTGTGTCCAGATAGGTAAAAGAAAAAAGTCTGTAACTTTAAAGAGTGCAAAAAGAACCTGGTATGTTCAACTTTAAAGAAACAGACTTATGCTAACTTTTACAAAGGAACAACTTTCTGAGGTAATGTGCAAGCATGCCGAGAAAGAAAACGGTCTTCACGACCTGCTGGAGATTATGTTGGAGAGCTTGATGGTGGCAGAAGGGGTGAGTTTTTACTGGAACAGGAAGACCGGAACAAGGGGAACGCTACCCAGATAGCGATGTCCTCCAATACAGTTCAGCTTATGACTGCCGTCAAGACTCCTCTATAATATCCCTAAGGACCTCGAGCAGCCCCTTGAATCGCTCAAAACTGAAGGTGTCGAAGCCGGGGTGGGTGTTGTAGATGTATTCGGCAAATTTGCTTTTGGGGAGGGCGATGTTTTCGCCGTCTGAATTCCAGACACCGTCATCCAGGATTCTGGTATAGTCGGCTTTTATATAGCCTATTGGTCCGCTTGGAGAGCCATTTCCGTATTTTACTCCCGGGAGCGTAATGTGAAGCCCGGTTTCCTTGTTGAATTCGCTGCTCAAGTAGAGGCGTCGCCCTTCTTCATCTGCGGTCATTATCTCTTTCTCTGAGAAATACTGTTCAATACAGAATGATTCCGGTATTCCTTCGGAATGAGGTAAAATGACGGAATAAATATTGTTCTTCCAGTTTTTATAATTCTTCCCGCTATCTGGCGCAGCGTCTTTGAGGACTCTTGGCACATCTCTGTCGAAAACACAAATGACAACGTGGGGGAAGGGTTCTATCGTATTCTTGCAGAAGTCGAGGAGTTTCCCGCAACCAACCCCTTCCTTTTTGTCGTACTCTCGGAAGATCAAGTCCATATCTTTGAATTCCCCTTTAGCCTGAAAAACTTCCAGAGCCTTCTTAATATACATCCAGTCGGTTTTCCCCTCTCCCAGTATAACGGGTTTCTCGGCCTCGGACAGATACAGGCGTGTAGAGGAAAGATGGGATGCCGGGTAGATCCGGGCAAACCTTTTCTTCAGTTTCTCGTATACGCCACCGGCAATATCGTAGAAAGTCCCGTCTTCTTTAGGGACTTGTTTGATATAACGGATATATCCGATTTTCCCTTCCAGTTCATACATAAACGAACGTACCAGGTCGGAAGGCTTTTTATCTGGCCGGAACTTCGTAAAATGTTCCTTTGCTGCGGCTTCGAGCCCATAGCGTTCGCAGGAGTGTAGCATCGCACGAACTTGCCGGACATAATTCCTCCTCACGTTCGTTGAGCCAGAATTGACTATAATCCCTGTTACTTCCTGCCTGTTCCTGCCATCGGAGTATCGTACCTTGAATTCGTTGATGGAAAAAGAGTTATCGCTGATAATCTCAACCAGCCTTGAGGCAAGTATCAAATGATCTTCTTCTATATGCCCTATTTCCGGAGGTAATTCCTTTAGCGATGTGGAAATAGTAATGTCATCCGCGTATCTCGTATAGGTGCATCGACAGGACTTTGCCAACTTATACAGCTGATTGTCCAACCGCCAGCATACAAAATTGGAAAGGATGGGCGATGTGGGGGCGCCTTGCGGCAAAGAATTATTGCAGCAGCAAAGGTTGGCTATCTCCCGGGATATCCTTTCCCCCATATTGAAGGGATCTGCACGGAGCACACCGCAGACTCTTCCGAAATGGATAGAAGGAAAGAAATCCTTCAAGTCGATGTTGACTATCCACTTTTTGTGCAGATGCGCGCGGGCATTGGAACGAATGCTTTTCCCTTTGGCGAACCCATGGACGCAGTGTCTGTCCGGATAGACTTCCAACAACTCTTTGGCAAGTCGGGATTGTATGGTTTTAAGCCTGTCGTCCGGGGCTGTAATCTGTCTTGTGCCTCCTCTTTTCTTTGGAATCTCGAACTGGCTGTATCGATCTTCATCCTTTACTTTATAGATGATGTATGCGAGAGCCTTTGGCTGCACTTTGAGCAGGCGGGCAAGTGATTCCAGGTCGCAGACAGAGAGAATGCCGGGGCGTTCAGACATATGAAAAAGGTATCTGTATATTATTCAACCTAAAGTGAAGGCAAGCGAAAACACGCAAGCGCAAACGAGGTAATCGGAAAGAACAATCTCCCGACATTCAGATAATCGTCGCAGGAACACAACGAAAAGTCAATTCCCATATACAGATACCTCTTAATTAATGCAAAGATATAAAAAACTATTGTTCTTTATCCATCTCTTCCAGCGCCTGACGGAAACCATAGTTATCGAGAACTATATGCTTGTCAAATGTGTCCATAATGCGTTCCATAGTATCCCTGTCGGCGTTTTCTTTAAGGACGGAGTATAACTTCAAAAGCAGGAGTATGTATGATTCTTCATCTACCCTGTCGTCGGGATTGTCGGTATCGATGCGTTTAAGGCATACGTAGCATTCCCTGGGATATTCAGAAATGCATTTCTCAAGATAAGACAGAACTGAATGCCCACGTCCGGTGGTTTTGGGATCAGTGTTCATGAACAGCTTGTAGAAAATGGGAAAATCCTCAGAGGTGAGTTCATCGCATTCCTGATAAAGGACCGTTGCAGCACAATGATTCTCCGAATCAGAACCAATCATCTTTTCCAATAGAGAGCATGCAAATATACGGTAGTCATCATCGTCAATATTGCTGATGCATATTTTCGCAAGATCCTTAAAACAATCATCCTCATTTTTTGACAACAATGAATCGAGAACGGTTTCTGCCTTCTCTCTCAAAGGCTTCCTGCTATATGAAAGGAAATAAATCTGGGCCAGTATTCCGTGGCAAACCGGATACTGGAGCATCGCGTCCAGATAGTTGTCTGTAATTGTCGGATGATCGATGTAGTGGTTGAAAATGCATTGACGATTCAAGAGCAGAAATGCAGGCAGTGGATAGGCTAGATACCTTTCCAAAAGCTTGGAGAACATACCTTCATAATAATACTCCTTAGTGTATAATCTCCATATAGTGAAGGCTTGCATCTCCGGGTGGATGTTATCCCGTAACTCCATCAGTATGCCATATATTTCCTGTCTTCTGGATTCCAGACCGGATATCTGGATCAATTGATTCAGGGCGCGCCCCGGCTTCGAGTTGATAACGTGGTTAAGTATTTCGCTCAACCTTTTCATCGCCTCCCGCTCAATGTCAATAATAAAGCCTATGGGTTTATACTCTTCAGTTTTAATTAAATCTATGAATTCCGGAATAACCTTATCAATGACAGGCGAATCTGTTTTAATCAACAGATCCTGTATTTCAAGATACTCATGGGCATCTGTCTTTTTGTCGGCAACTCTATCGAGAATCTCCATCACGAGTGCTGGATCAATGCCACCTTTGGCCAAACCTTTGATCCCTGCATATTTAAAACGTATGTCCACATTCTTGTCCTCAGTCAATCGGCATACAAAATCCAAATGATTATTGGGTTTTTCGGCCACAAACTTGGAAAAATCATCAATGTTTATTCTATCATCAACGGGGATCCATTTGCCATTTTTCCGGCTTTCTTTGTAATTGGGGCATCCTAAGATGAATGACTTCCAATCTTCTTCGGAAAACCTTTTACAGACTTCTTCAGGAACGAGTCTGGAACAAACAGCGGCCATCGTCAATCCGTGATGTGGTTTCTCAAGCTTCGGCGCTGAACCGAATCTTCTGTTCAGTTCCAGCATCTTTTTCATGAGTGTGGAGGCCATTCCCTCCTGTGGAATTGTGTGTAGGAGTTTCCATTGTTCTTCTCCCAGAAAAGGGTAGAGGAGGGGCATATATGCAGGCCTTTCTTTGTTTGAAAGGCTGTCCAAGGGCGATTTGTATCTGAAAACGAAATCGCTGTACCAGCGTTTGGTGTCATTGTCGACTGTTCCATACCATTTCTGCAAAAGAATCCTGAACCAATACTCCGATTCTTTGCTGTGAAGAAGTTTGGAAACATATGTATTATCGTCCAGCATCCCCTTTATCTCAAAGCGATAATTATCAGGAGACAATGACATCAGTTCCAGCGCCATTGCTGTTGTATGGTCTTCTTTGCAATTTAATAATTCTGAAACAGCGGCTTTTTGAAAAGACAGGCTTCTTCCTGCCAGCATTTCCTTCAAGAGATCCAGAAGTGAAAGGACGGCCTCCGGATAGAATAAAGGATCAAACGGGGAGGAATCCAAACCATTGTGAAGGCTTTCATATCGATTATTGTCAACAAAGCGCACTATGCTTTTATTAAGAGTCGTGCAGATTTCTTCCGGATGCTTGTTTCCAAAATCTTTGCAAAGACTCAATAAGCTATGGTATTCAACCCGTCCGCCATTATGGGAAAGACTATCATTTATGTAATTGTCGAGAAGCTTTGTCAATTCCTCCAGAACAAAAGAAAGATTGCTTTTAATGGCTTTTCTCAAGCATGCATACTTGTCATATAATGAGGATGTGCTGTCAAGTTTGTGATATATGTCAAGGACCAGATTGTTTTTATAGTTACAATCTGAACGAAGAAGATAGTTTGCCGATCCTTCCTTTGTTTTTGCGTCGTTTATCTTTTCCAACGTCAAAAAGATATCATTTGTATGCCGTTCGCAGTAACGGCTCAAAAAAAGAGTGACAGGATGATAATCGTTGGAATGAATCTGAAGATCCGGTAGGAGTTCGGAAATGATATTCATTACAGGACGAAACCAGCCGTCGGACCATGTTTTACGTAAGAAATAATTGAATAACTGCCTGTCTTCAAAGAATAGCTTATTGATCAAATCCTGTTCCGCAAGGGAGACATCCCCATAAAAAGCCATTGATTCCAAAACAAGCGTTTTAATATGGGCCCTGATTTGTTTTGATATTAACAGAGACCGTATTTCTTCGATATATCTGGCCGGATCTTGTCCTTTTAGATAATCAAGTACATGTTTGACCATACTCCTGGCGAACAGGCCTTGGTGCCTCCTGATAAGAATGCTCTTGATACTCTTGCCATTCGCAGCCAGTTGTCTCGAATAGGCATATTCAAAAAATGTCTGGTGGAAAAAGGACACCCTGTCTCCGTTCTGGATGAGCAGACCTTGACTTTTCAGATATTCGGCGACACAGACCTTTTTCCTTGTAAAAACCATGACGGGGTTCAAAGTTTCGGAATCAATAACCGCCTTGGCGATTTCGAACAGGACCGCCTCTATCTCTTCTACTTTAAGGGAAATATCAGGATGGGTTATCTCCTGCCACAGTGCATCGTAGAGATCTATGTTAGTAGAAATGGACAGTGGCTTGGCGGACTGCGGATATATGCGGCAGAAAATGTCCAGAAACTGCGGGGTTGATAACAGCGCCCTTAAATTTGAACTGGTATTATCAAATAAACCTGTTTCAAGCTGATTCAAAACCTGTCTGATATTCTCTTTGGATAATCCCTTCATTCTAATGGGCTCCCCGGACAAGACCTTTTTTATGCGGGTGTCGTTCTGCAGATCAAATTCACGGCAGGAAACGATAACCCTTATCTTGTCCGGCCAATTCTTGCAAGCGGACGCAATAACGGAAAGTATATTGTTCAGTTTCTCCCTGTCATTTGAAAGGTATCTGGATAAGGCATCCAGCTGATCAATTACCAGAATACAATTTGGATTCTCTGCAGATAGTATGGAAAGAGTGGTTAAAATCCTTTCCTGATCCATTATCCCAGCCTGGTCTGCTTTAATGGCAAGGTATGCCTGGTCTGTTTTATCGAAACAATCCAATAAGTCTTTAATTACTACTGATTTTCCGCAGCCTGCCGGCCCTGAGAGAATCTTAATTGGCTTTTCGCCATTATCCAGAGGGCAGTTGAGCCATTCTTTGATTATTCCGGTCTCTTTTCTTTCAATGTGAGAGGAGGGAATATTATAGAAATATTGGGCAACGGTGTAAAATGGCGCTTTGCAACTTTCGATGAAACGTATTGCATTAGCCCGTTCAATGTTAAAGGCTGCCATCTTTCTATTGAAGGCATCTTGCCATCTGCTTATGGTTTCGGCAATATTGCCTTTGTCCGCAATCTCATCTTTCTTGAATCTGTATGTCCTGGATTTACATCCTGATTGCTCAAACCCCCTAATGTATTCTTGATCAATTATTTTCCAGAAAAACCTGCTTCCATCGTAATCGCTGACAATCAGCGCCACCAATTCGCCCATCATTATGGTTGAATATCCTACAATATACTCTGGAATCGGGTAGATGCCTTCTCTATGATACGTCGGATTGTATGTCTTGACCTGAACGGTGATCTTCCCGGTTATGTATCCTTGCTCATCCAGAAGTTGGATATATCCGTCGATATTAGCCTCTTTGTCATGGGACGTGATATCTGATTTGGCGTTCTGTCTGACCAAAAGAGTTTCGATGTTGAGGACGGATTCGTTGTCTCTGCGGTCATTTTCACTGATTGATTGCTTTGGCTTCAGCATACGGCGATGGTCATTCTTTTACGCAAAGATATAATTATTCTCCAAACAAACTCACGGCCTAAAATAGCTTCCTATACTCCTCCGCCTTCTTCTCCAGTTTCAATGGGTAGGCCCGTGAGGTTGATGGCATGCGCCAGAAGGTAATAGGTTCCTTCGCTTCGCTCGGAATGACAGAAGGTTGGCTCGAAATGACGGTGTGACCTCCCACAGGCGGTACTGCGCATCCGAAGGTTTGGGCTACAATCTGAGAGGCTTTTTCTCCGGTGGTTACCAGCATCTTGCAGTGGGGGATTCGCGCCAGCAGGGCAGGGATATCCGTGGGCGTTACCACTTCCAGGAATGCGTCGGAGGCATTGTCTTTCAGCCGGCGAACTTCGGATGCCGTGTCGTAGAAGGCCAGGCCGGCGTCTGTGCAGAACATTCGAATCGCCGCCTCATCAAATCTCTTTCCCCCCGGCACACAAAAGTGCTCTTTGTCTCCAAAATGGATCAGCCCAATAATCCGCCAGAAGTCATTGATCCAGTTAGGATAATAAAATGGCATGCACCAGCGATGCGGCTGGGGCGGGAAACTCCCCAGAAAGAGGATGCGCGCGTTCTCCGGCAGGAAAGGCTGGAACGGATGCTTCTCTATATTCATTCTTTACAAAGATAGATGGAATTCGCGGTAATGGCAAATAAAAAAGCCGCCGGTGCACCAGAGACCGAATCCGCCCCAGGTAGGGCTTGTTAAGCAAAAAATAGCCTGGCTTTGGCCAGGCTATTATTCAATGTCCAAACTGGACAGATATCCCTCCGCCACCAACGGCAGCCTCCAATCCACTAGGATCTGTTAATCTGCCAATCTTTGTGTAACTGTAACTGGTAGCAAACGTTTTATAAAACACGACCACACAGTTATTATTATACAGAAGGATATCTCCAGCATTGATGGTTCCAGGACAAGAAGCATTGGTGGGTAAAGTGGTATCAAGATATTTGTACTTCTCATTTCCGTTCAACTCTGTCATATCATAAGTGGCCGGAATTAGAGCATTGAAAGCCTGTGCAGTAGCGTTGTTTGCGAACTCTGCATTGAATACCGACCCGCCAACAGTAACCTTGAATGGCGCATTGCTTACTCCAAGACCTGCCAGCCAAGTTCTCAACTGATCTGAGGTGTAACCATTGAGTCGGGCACCGGTCTTCCAGCGGATAGAGGTATAAGTTGCTTGCAATTCAGTCTGAGCGGCATCAATGCTGGAGCCTCCGGAAGTGCAGAAAGGAATGACCGTCTTACCAGAGAAGTTATAAGTATCCAGGAAGGTAAGAATAACGCGAGGAACCTTACCGTACCAGATGGGATGCCCTAAGAGAACAATATCATAGTCTGTACTGGCAAGTGTTGCATTGATAGCCGGACGGGCTGAAGCCGGACCATACTGCTCCTGATATGCACGGGTTGAAGAATCGTAATAATTGTTGTTGTCGCTGGTGTAGGCCTCGGTAGGAGTAATCTGGTAAATATCTGCACCCAATACATCGGCCATGGATTCAGCGATTGCCTTGGTGGTGTTGGTAAAAGAGAAATAGGCAACAAGAATCTTCTTAGGACCAAGGCCTGCAGAAGGGGTGCGGTAGATTTTGCCGGTTTCAAGCACCATGGAACCGTTGGCAAGTGTCTTGCTGGTTCCGTCGATGGGGGTGCTGCCGTTAAGGAGCTGGATGTTAAAGCTATTATAAGTGCCGGCTGGCACAGGGAAGTAGAAGTTCATGGTAGAGGCGTGCCAGGTAAGGTTGGTTTTTATGGTTTTGCTGTCTCCTGCCAGATTCTGGTCTGCAGTTAGCTGAACGGCCGTTGCCTCTGCGGGCACATGATCATAGGTGATGCGCAGGATGGCGGTTTGATGCTCCATGCTCGCCTGGAAGTTGTTACTGCCGTCTTTAGTCAGGGTACCGGCCCAGCGGTGGCGGAAGTCACCATCTTTTGAGGATGTGTATTCTGTGGGGTAGGTCAGGCTGAAGGTGTGAGTGCTTTCGTTGTAATCCTCTGCTATGTAAGGGTAGGCAATCTGGGCGCCATCCTCAATAGTGGTTCCTCCGGGTAGTTCGGCAGTGAAAGTGCCCAGGGTTTCATTGGTCTTGCCGCTGAGTGTGAAGCAGTAGTATTTGTTGCCAGCCACAACGCCAATCTGGTCTCCGTCTTCCCAGGAGAAGGTGGCGGCTCCGGACCCGGAATCGTTGATGATGGCTTTCGAGGCAGGTTCTGCAAGGCGGACGTTGATGGATACGGTTTCTGTGGTGGGATTCTGATCCGGCTGAGTTTCAGGCTCAAGGCTTTTGCCGCAAGCTACCAAGGCGAAGAGCGTTGCGAAGTATGTGATGAATCTTTTCATAATGCGCGTACTTTAATAGATTATAACCAATCGCCCCAAGTGTCTGTGTCTCCCTCTATGGCTTCCGGGACGGGGGCGTCTCCATAAATAGACCCGGTAAGAATTGCCTGTCTGGATCTTAACTGAATGACGGTAGTTTCAGGATGTTTGTACTCTCTTTTCATGATTACTCGCTCTTTGTTGATGCAAACTTACGAAAAATTGGTTGTTAATTTGCGGTTATATTTGGCAATGGCCTGCATATTCCGCGATATTGGTAGAAAAAACCATACTATTGGTAGGACTGCAGTCTTCTCTAAAAGTGTAAGCGTCCCCTTTTAGGGAAGGTTTCATGACCTGGTGCAAAAACGAACGTCTCCGCACCAGGTCACTGGTTTATCGGGGGTACCTGGGGCGCTGGAGGCCATATTCGCCCCAAGTCAAGGCCAAAGAAGGGGGACCTGGGGCGCTAAAGGCCAAATCCGCCCCAGGTCCTGAACGGAAGGCCTTGGCGCCGAAGCGCTGAGGCGTCCATGGCAAGTTCGAAACATCATAGTGCACACCGAACAAATAATATCCACATTATCAAAAAGATTGGCTATATTTGCAGGACCACATAATACGAGAGAATAAGTCTATGGACTTTATTAAGAGAATTACCAACTGGTACTTCAGCAAGAAGATGCTGCCGTACTGGGTTATACTTCTGGCGGATGCTGCTATCGTTTTCGGTTCGGCCGTCTTCACCTATTGGATATTCAACCATACAGAAATCACCTACGAGAACCACGTTTCGGTCTTCCTGACTGCGGCGCTCTTTGCCCTTATCAGCTGGGTCGGCGCGAGTTGCTTCCGGACCTATCACGGGGTGCTTCGCTACTCCAGTTTCGTGGATCTCCTCAGGCTGGTCTATGCCAATGCCATCTCTATGGTTTTGGCCATGGGAGTGTCGCTCCTGTTCTGGTGGCTGAAGGTGGATATCCTTTCTGCTTTCACCCTTACGCAGATTGGAATCGCTTTCGTGTTCGCTACTATGGGCATGTGGGCGATGCGTATCCTCGTGAAGATAATCTTCGATGTGGCCAGTTCCGATTCTAAGGCTGAGCGTGCGCTCATCTACGGCGCCCTCACCGGAGGCGTTGGCCTTGCGAAGAATATCCGCACTTCATACCCCGACCGCTTCGAACTCCGGGGCTTCATCTCCCACGAGAAACGCATCAAGAACATGAAGCTTCTGGGCCTCAAGGTCTATAGCGTGGAGGATGATTTTGAAGAGATTATTAAGAAGGAGCGCATCCAGGCTGTGCTGGTG
>JAEEGL014927020.1_pt1 | contig 22719 bp, 20 predicted proteins | sample 9134231 | NCBI WGS metagenome assembly JAEEGL01 (sample SAMN16246548, study PRJNA631951) | gut metagenome | biome: gut microbiome; feature: rumen; material: fiber-attached | host: Bos | place: Iran: Karaj | collected 2018-10 | reverse complement strand
GCATTTGCAGCACTGCTTGCTGAAGCACTGAAGAATGCGAATGTTGCACCGATGATAGCAACTACTAATGTAGCTACACCAATAACTCCATAAAATATTCCTTGTCCATTTCTATTTTCCATTATTCATATCCTCCTTTATCTAATTAAATAATAGCAAAAATTATGGATAAATGCAATATACATTACATTTCCTTTACATTAATTTATATAATTTTCTGATACAATCGGTACATCACTCTTTTCAGTATCTGTAAATCCCATTGTTGGTAAAATTATATCATCATTATCTTTTTGAGCATCCTCAATTTTAGATAACATATTATTTGGTTTAACTGTTCCAATATTCTTTATAATTGGCATGTTACCCATTGTCTTATTAGCATCATAGCTACTATCTTCAATTTCATACTGATTATCATCTAAGAATGGATCAGTTTGACTAAATAAATCCAATTTCTTCTCAGGTGGTTCCTCAATAAATATTTCTGTTGGAACTGTTACTTGATCCTCATCATATGGATTAAGTTTAACACTATCCAAAGTGATTGTATCTTTAACACTCTTATCATCAACTTCAGTAGTTTCAAGATTAACTACTGGTGTATCTGGCGTAACAAATACATCATCATAAGGATTTTCTGTATCATTAGAAATATCTAAATCCAAGAAATCTCCTTCGAACTTCAATTCTTTTTGATCTTTGTATTTTTCTTCCAACGTCTCAGGTTTAACACCAGTCTTAAGTTCTTCTTCCGCTTCCTTTAATTTATCTCTTTTCTTATTAAATTTCTTTGGTTCTAATACGATAACTACCTTTTTCATAACTAGTTTAGCAGTATCCGTAGCACTCTTAACATTTATTTTTACTGGATCTTCTACTTTTACTACCATATTTCCAGCCTTAGGAATAACTCTCATCGTATCAGGAAGATTATCTATTACATCTCCAATACCTTCATCAGTTGTACTAACTGAGACAGTCTCATTTTCTGAAGGCATATCCAATTTAAGAACCTCTGGAGCTTCTTCTGAATACTCTCTAAGTAAATCTAAGATTTCTGGACGATTATTAGCTTTTTCCAAACTATCTAATTTATTCTCACATTCTGTAATATCTAATATTAATTTATCAATATTTTCAATATTAAACTTCTGTGATTTAATAACACTAAATTGTTCATTAAATAAACTTGCAAAGAATTGTAAATCATCTCTATTATTAATCTCTAATTCTCTTCTAACTCTATTTCTATCTTTTAATATCTCATCTATCATGAGTCTCTTTTGATATAACTTATCATAGTCAGTTTCTTTAGCTAATACAAGTTTATATAAATCTAATACATATTTCTTTTCAGCTTCTCTATAATAATCATCTCTAGCATCTTGTACATAAGATAGATATTCTTCTCTCTCGGCACCAGTAATACCAGCACTCTTAAGTGCTTCATATGATGATAAGAAAGTATTCATAACATCATATTTCTCACGTAATGAAGTTTCTACCTTTAATGATTCACTTTCAATATCTGTATAATTAAGACTACTATAATAACTATCCTTAGTAACTAATTTATTAAATTCTTCGATTAATTCATCTTCTAATTTTGAATTAATAACTTCATTGTTAGCCTTATTATCATATCTTTCTTCTAATTCATCTCTTAGTTTTTGAAGTCTTTCATTTTCTTTTTCTATTTCTACACAATTATTTCTATATTCACAAATATTATCTAATCTACTTTTATAACCTGGAAGTTCATTCTCTAATGATACCCTAGGTAAATCATCTAAGAAATTAGATGTAATCTTGATATAATCATCGATAAAGTCATTTCTTTCTTTAACCCTATTTTGAATGAATTCAATAAGATCTTTAAGTCTAGCTTCTTCATCTTCCAAAGAAGTAGTCGTATACATTTTTGAAGCTAAAACTTCTTCATACATATTTCTCTTAACTTCATCCATTTCTCTAGCTGCCACTTCATATTTTGACATAAGTTCTTCTCTATCTCTAATGTTTCCTAGCATAATACTAGTCCTAAGTATTTTAAACTTTTTTTCTAAAATACCAACATTTGTCATTCCTTGCTTTATCATTCACATCACCTCCACATTACATAATCTTTTTGTAGTTTTCAACGCTTTTAAGAATACTTTTTTCTTTTCTACGCTTAAACTCTTCATTTCTATCTTCTTCTTCTTTTTCTTCTATCTTATCCAGAGCAGAATTTGTAATCTGTGTTCTTAAAACGTTCTCTGCTGCATATGATATACTCTCGCACATTCTAAGTTGATAACATATATAAAATGTCATCAAACTACCAAGAAACTGATTAATATCTGTTTCTATTACAAAATCTTCACCCTCGTAATATTCACCTTTAAATTCAACAGGGAAAAGTTGAATCTTCATAAATTCAAATGATGTAAGTGAATGATAGTGATTGTAATAAACGTTTATCTTACTACAAGACATACTATCAATTGCATTTTCAATACATTTTTCTATTTCTTCGAATCTCTTTATGAAATCTTCCTTGTTAATTTTCAGTACTACCGTATCATCATTATATCTAATCTTTTTACCAATGATTATCTTATTTGCTGTTTTATCTTCCCTAACATGTTTACTAACTTCTGCATTGAAGTTACCACAAAAACCATAATCATTTGCAATATAGATATTTAATTCCGGTTTAGTTTCATCGGGAGTAAAAATCATTTTATCCAAGATTAAATTTTTGTTGTACATTATTCTACTAAGAATATCTGTTACTTCTTTACCAACATCACGATATTTTTCAGCTTGTTTTAAAGCTTTATCCATCCTAAGAAGTGCCTGAAAGTTCATAACTTTAACAACATTCTTAATCTTCATGATTTACCACTCCTTATAGCTTTTTGTAATTCTTTTTCTTTAAATTCTCCTCACGTATCACAATATTATTAAGTAACTTAAATGTCATATAAGTAAAGTACAAGAATACTAGTATTGTTACAAGTCCTAATATTATAAGTAAGAATACTGATGAATATTCATTTACTAAATAATTATAAAGTAAACTTGTAACAAATATACATGACATATTTATCATACATAGTACTAAATCTTTAGGTATACGCTGATAATCATTTATAATGATATCTGCTAGCAACATAAATGCTACCGTTATTACTACATAATATATATTTAGTCCTGAAAAAGTAGCAGTACACCATATCAAAAAGATATAGTTAAGTGTTACTAAACTAAAGGACAATATACTTTTATTATCCATTCCTAAAAACAAGCCATAAAATTTAATTTTACTCGTCTTTACATTATATTTTTTTAGTGTAACTTTGAAGATAATTGCTAATACGCCAATAAAGATTATTCCTACTAATAGAAAGTTAACAATGTCTCCAATTATACTAAAATCTTTACTCATATCAATTACCCTCTTTAATCATCAAATTAAATACATTACCACTATTCATATAAAAGGCTTTTATACTCTTAAAATTTAATTCTATATCCTCACTTTTAATATCGACACTACCATCTATTTCACCTAATATAGGTAAATAATCTTGCATGATAAGAAGATTATAATCTTTACTTATAATCCTAATTACCTTAATATGTTCGTATTCGACAAGTCCTTTCTTTAGATCAAAGATTCTTACTTTTATTCCATTACCCTCATTCATGATACTTACCTATAAATAAGAACTTAGATTCATCAACATTATCATATGTACCATTTAAAATGTTTTCAACATCTATAAGTACATCTTCAATCTTAACAAATTGTCCAGGAATATTTGTAAACGCTTCAGCAACAAACATTGGTTGTGAAAAATAATATTTTAATTTCCTTGATCTATAGAAAATATTTTTATCTTCTTCAGAAAGTTCTTCGATACCTAAAATAGCAATGATTTCTTCTAGTTCTTGATATCTCGTTAAATATCTAAGTACTTCCTCTATTAAATTGAAATGTTTTTCACCAATCTTTTCTATATCTACCATTTTAGATGTTGATTTAAATACATCTATGGCTGGATATAAACCAAGTTCGGCTACTTTTCTATCCAAAACAATTTGTCCATCCATATAAGATGTAATTGTTTGAACTGCTTCATCATTATAATCATCCGCTGGTATATATATAGCCTGAAAAGAAGTAATAGATCCATCATCAGTAGAACTGATTCTTTCTTCTACCTTACTAATTTCTGCAGCCATATCAGCAGGATAACCATTTTCAATAAGTAGTTGCTTAAGTTCAGTAGCTATTTCAGACTTAGCTTGCATAAAACGATATATGTTATCTATGAATAATAACACATCTTGTTTTTTCTCATTTCTTAAATATTCAGCTAATGTAAGTCCTGCATATACTGCCTTACTTCTTGACACTGGGTTATCACCCATCTGTCCAAATACCATTGTCATATTATCCAAAAGATTTGATTCTTTCATCTCTTCATAAAGTTCTTTACCTTCACGACTACGTTCTCCAGCACCAACGAATACTGCATGTGCATTTATTGAAGCATAAACGTTATGGATAAGTTCTTTGATAAGCACTGTCTTTCCTACACCAGCACCTCCAAGAAGTCCCATTCTAAATCCTTTTTGAAGTGGAGCAAAAAAGTCAATAACTTTAATACCCGTCCATAAGATATCTGCATTTACATCGACATCTTTTAAACTTACTGTACCAGAATTGATATTTCTTTTTCCCGCACTTTCAATAGGATTACCATCGATAGGAGCTCCATAAGAATCAAAGACTCTTCCAAGTATTTGGTCAGAATATTCTATTTCAATTCCATTGCTTAGTTTTACTACTTCGCTTCCCTTTTTTAGTCCACGTGTAGATCCTAAACTAATACATGTTGCACTGACATTATTGATAGATACAACTTCAAAAGAATAGCCTTTATCGTCACTAACAGTAAGAATATCACCAATTTTAACTGTATCATCACTAAGTACTACTTCAACGCTTATATCAAAAATTGAAATAATTTTACCAACTACCATAACTATTCTTCCTTTCTATTTCTCTTTTTCTTCTAAAAATTTAAATTTATCTATCATTTCTTGTTTTGATAATGGTGAAAATTTATATTGACTCAGACTCTCAACAATCTTTTTACCTTCACGTAACCTTCTTTGTAAATCTTCACTCATTTCATCTATATTAGCAAGTTCATATATCTGTCTAACATCCAAGTAAGATAAAAGTTCAATTCTTACCTTACTACCAACTTTCTTCATTATATCATCTTGAACATTACCACCAAGACGAGATACTGATAATCCATAATCTATGGCTGGTTTCTCACCTTTAGCAAAGTTCTTGGCTGATAATACTATCTGTCCATCACATATTGAGATAATATTCGTAGATATGTAATCTGTTATATCTCCCGCTTTTGTCTCAACAAGTGGAAGGATTGTAATAGATCCTCCATCCTTATGCTGACATCCTTTTTCCAAAAGTCTACTATGAGTATAGAAAATGTCAGATGGATAAGCATCACGTCCTGGTGTCTTCTTACTAGCCAAACTTATTTGTCTATAAATATCAGCATGACGTTTCAAATCATCTAGACATACTAATACATCATATGATTGAAGCATAAATGATTCTGCAATAGATAATGCTACATATGGTGTCAAATAAGTTCTCGTAGGAAGTTCATCATGAAATGATGCTACTACTATCGTATATGATGCTGCTCCTCTTCTTGTAAGCTCATAGTAAATGTCTTTTACCTCTTTCTTTGTCTTACCAATAGCAACATATATACATAAAACATTTTTATCTTTTTGATTAACTATTGTATCCAAACATATCTGTGTCTTACCAGTCTTCTTATCTCCAATAATTAATTGTCTCTGTCCCTTTCCTATTGGATATAACAAATCAATACCAGTAATACCAGTTAACATTTCTCTTTTTACAATACCTCTATCCATTATTGGAAGCGGTCTATTTTCAACACTAAGTTCAACCAAGTTATCAAATTTCTTTCCTGCAATTAAATCATTACCGAAAACATCAATTACTTTTCCAATTGAATCTAAGCTAAATAAACACTTAAATTCTTTCTTCAAAGCATATACCATATCTCCTGGTTGAATTTCTTCATTAATTTTAACTAAAGCTACAATAACCCTATCAGCGTATATACCGAATACATAGCCAGATGCTTTATCGCTAACATTTACTTCTTCGTAGAAGGAAACATCATTAAGTCCAGCGACTTCGATATTATAATCGTTTACTTTAATTACTTTTCCAGTATTATAAACATTATCATTGTTCTTAATACTATCGATTGTTTCATTCAAATTGCTAGTCCACATATCATCCATAGCTATACATTCCTTTCACTTAGGCTAAAATCATATACCTTGTTACGATATACAATCTTAATACCTCTGTATATTTTATCACTGTATACTGTTTCAATATACTCACTTAGATGATCATAATTTTCACTCTTACTGCCAACCAATATCTTTACTTTTGGATTATTTAAATCAACTAATTGATCTAAATACAATACAAAGTTTTCAATATCATGTTCATTTACAATAAGTTTAAAAGTTTCATATACCTTATATTCTTTTTCCGTTAACATTTCCTTAAGTTCTGCTTCCATTTCTGAAGGAATCATACTCTTAAGTTTATAAATAGTATCACTTGTAAACTTACCCCTTAAATTAAGACAAAAATCATAATCTTTGTTATCATCACATAAAGTCAAAAAATCTTTTATTAATTCTTCATAATTAACTACAAAATTCTCATCAATTTTCCTATTCAATTCAAATATATTCTGATCTTGATATTTCGTCGAATTAAGTAAATCGATGACATTTGTATCAAATGCATATGCATTGCCAGTCCCTGTTTGCTTAGTTTCTTCTCTTAATCCCTTTTCTCTATTCTTGATTGCTTCATCTATTTCTTGAAGCTTGTTCTCTTTATCTTGTATTAAATCGTCATAGCTCTGTAGCTTATTTACAAAATAAGACTTCGTTTGCTCATTGACAATTCCTACCGTTTTTTTGAGAACTAAAAACATCAAGAATACAAGAATTGAGATAATTAAGCAAACAACTATAAATACTAATACCATACTAGTATGTTACAAGTGGATTAAAGAATAATAACAAGAAACAAAAAGCAAATAAGAAAAGTAGAAACACAGCTGTAATAATTAGAATTGTCATTACAGAATGAACTACATCATTTTTAGTTTCTGGATTTCTACCGATAGCCTCAGCAACTCTTCCGCCAAGTATACCGACACCAATACCTAGACCTAAAAAGCCTAGTCCAACCATAATTCCAATTGCTAGCGCCGTATTTGATAATATCGTTTCCATTTTTTCACTCCTTTTTCTAGTTTCCCTATTCTAGATAATTATATCATTTTATTTTAATATTTGTCAATTACTTACAGCATTTAAATTCTCTGGTTTTGCTAGTAATACTTTATTACCAAAAGATAATAAATATTTACTACTTAAATTGATATTTATATTATCTGAAGTAACTGTAATTTTCTTTCCTTCTACCTCAATAATTTCTGAAGTATCACTTTCTTTATCATAGTAAGTTAATGTATAACCTCCGACAAGATTTACATAACTCATCTTACTAAGTTCTTTATATTCCTTATCATCAATATTAATTGTTACCGCATCTGGAAAGAAATATAATCCTTTCCCATCGTACAAAAAGAAATTATTATAATCCTTTTCGTTACTTGCAATATTTAACATATGTACTCCATCCATATATTCATAAAGAGTATATTTATATACCTTATATTGACTTCCTTCTTTTAAAGGAAAGGCAATTCCCATTTCTGAAGGAAATAATACTTTTTCTTCATCCTTATAATATATTGGTGTAGCATCATATTGAATCTTTTCTTTTTTAGCATCTACATCTACAATTACATTTCTTAAATTTCTTGTAACTATCGCTGTATAACTTGTTTTTATACCACCAAAATGTTGATATACCTTAACTTCTTCTTTATTCCTATAATTATCATATTTATATTCACGATATAAGAAATAAACTGTAATAAGTAGCCCTAAAACTACCATAAGAGGAATTAATATTTTATATTTTTCACGACAAAACTTAATTATCTTTTCCATTCAGTTTACCTCCCAAATCTAAATGTAGAACTACTATTAATTGGTAATTCGTTCTCTCCATATTGAACACTCACAACTGTTAATCTTAGTACTGTATCTTCATCTATAGAATAATCAGATATATCAAATGTTCCCAAAACTGATTTTTCAGTTCCATTAGTAGTTACATATCCATTAATAGATGCATTCTTAATATCTACTTCTCCAGTTTCTGGATCAGTTACTGAATAATTAAATGATAAATGTGTATTTACCCTACTAACTGCAAATCCTTCTTGTAAATTAACTTTATATGTTAATTTTTTAGTTACATTACTAATCTTATAAACTGATATAGAATATTTAGGCATATTCGTTCTAAGCGTTAGATCATCAAATGTATTAGGAATAATCTCATTCGTCTCATTATTTACTGTCGTATATATAAATTTAATTCTATATTCTGTATTAGCTCTTAAATTATCAAATACTACATGTGTATCATTCTTAGATAAGTAAACTACTTCTATTTCACCATGCTTATTTATTTCAGCATAAACTGATTTATATTCATTATATGGATCATATATAACATAATCTACATCTATTTTAGATAGTGATTCTTGAACTCTAATAATTGAAGTCATCTTCGTCTTATTTTTAAGTTCTCCAATATCGTTTACTGTACCAGTTCCAGTATTATTGACAACTCCACCAACTCCAGATCCGCCTTCACCAGCCCAGTCGCCACTACCGCCTTCACCATTTTCTCCAGTTCCGCTTCCACTATCTCCTTTAATCGTTTCAGCTTCTTCAACATATTCATTTGTACTACCAATAATCTTCTTTAAATTTATATCAAGCAAATTATATTTAAGTCTTTCATTAGCAATATCAAAAGTATACTTTGAAGTAAGCAAAACAGTTGGCGTAATAGTCTTTAAATTTAATTTATTATTAGACAATTTAGCATTTCCCATCTTATCAAGTTCGACAAGTAAATAATTTTTTGTTTCAATACTCTTATCATCACTGAATATTTGTCTATCTACAACTAAGTATTCTCTATCATCAATCTTATAGAATTTACCATCTGTTGTATTCTTTAAAACAGTTTCACCTTTAGTCTCCTCAATACGGCCTTCTTCACTTATTTCATAGAATTTACCATATAATTTCATACTTCCAGTAACCGAATCGTAGACCATTACTTTTTTAGATAGATTAATCTTATTATCTTGATATATTAGATAATAATCTCCATTCCATCTAACCTTTAATTTAGCGTCTTCTTCTATCTCAATATAGTTTTTATTGGTATCTTGCAAAACGCTACCTGTATTGATTGCATATTCGATTCTTGATGCACGAATATACTTATAAATGAATAAGGAGAAAATACAAATAATCAATATTGACAATATTAAAATTATTACAAAATTTCTCTTATTCCTTAAATCATATTTTCTCCTCATATCATTTCACTCCTTAGTTTTTCTTCCCCTCTTCAATATCTTTAATGTATGTAGCATAACCACTAAATGTATGTTCTGTTAATTCATTAGTAACACTATTTTTAACTGTAAATGTTACTATTACATAATATCTCTTACCCTCAACAATTGTAAGTTCAGGTGTAATAACAAATCTCCATTCACCGGTATCACTATACATTTCAAACTTCTTATTTCCATTGACTAAATCGTACTCACCAGTTGCCGTTGTATCATCGTCTCCGCCTTCCCATAATCCAACAGTATATGTTGCATACGTTACATTATTGAAATTAGATCCACCAGAGAACGTAAGTACAACACTAGTTTCTGTAGCGATAAAGTCGACATCATTACCAAAAGCAACACCATAAGAGTTTGTCGTATAAACCGTATGACTTCTTACTATATCAATAGTTCTTTCACTCTTAGGAATTTCAGCGCTATAGTTGTTAATGTATGCCCTGTTATAAACAACTATCGAGTACTTTGTTGCTTCCTCTAATCCAGAAATTCTAATTGTAGTATTCTTAGTTGCTGCATTGAAAGCATAATTTACATAATTACCATTTGTACCAATCGTCACATAATCGCCATCTCTATTTTTAAGAAGCAAATTACCTTTAACCTGTGACGTTGCAGCATCAACTAATTTTACAAAATATTCACCATTTAATAATGTTCTATCCGGATCATTTACATTGATTGTAAAATCTAATACATAATCGCCATCTACAATATCCGCTGACCTACTGACAACAAATTCTGGTACCTCAAGCGGCCTTAAAGTTTGATATATTGTACGTCTATTAAGTATTAATTTTTCCTTCAAATATGTCTTATTAGATGACTCATATCTATCAAATACTGCATAGATATACATATAATATCCTTTGCCAAATTCTAAATCGTATTGTGTAATATCAACTGTATCCGTAACTGTTGCAGCCATGTTTTCAACAGCAATCGTACTAGTAAAGATATTACTGTTCCATTCTTCTATACCACAATTATCATCATCTACCTGACATAAAGCATATTGAACATCGTAATTAAATGGTACCCCATTTGCATATGTAAATAAATTTACTTTTGTAGTCATCAATCTATTACCGTAATTAGCATTTGTATCTGCCTTATACGTAACTTCATAATTATGGAAAATATCATTTGCTGCTAAAGCCGTAAAGCTATAACTTTTTGTTTGATAAGTGTCCTTATAACCGCCATCAAATAGTTGCGTATAAGTCCTTCTTCCATCCTTATTTAAATAAGCATAAATATTATAATAATACGTATTTGAAGCCGCTAATAAATCAATTTTTCCTTCTAACGGTTCTGTTGTATTAGTCTTATTTATCTTAATCTTTAATGTTGGTCTTATTGTTTGAAATAAATCGCCAATATATTCATCATTATTCCATACATCTATATAAATATAGAAATCACTATTAGCTTCATTTATACATTCATCACCATCAGTATCGTTACAAAAGTCTTCAATATCAGCACCCGATAATTTCAAATCTACAACTGCACCATTAATAATTGGCGTTGTCCTGTCAACTGTTACTTTTGGTGTAATACTATTAAATGAAAATGTATTTTTTGAACTAGTCATTGGATCAATAGATATCATCTTAGGATTCAATGTTCCATAGTTAGAAACATAACCTGAACCAGATAAACTATAATTAATATTCTTAACATTCGTAGAATTATATCTACTTATATATGTAAGTGAAGTACTACCAATACGTCTAGATTCATAGTATCCTTTTCCAATATCTAAAAGTTCACTCCATACAGCAATATTTCCTTCTTTAGTCATACTGATATATGCTCCGCTATTATTAGCAGTCGTCAAATTATTTTGGAAAATCATATATGGATAATTCTCTTTATAAGTACTACCATTTTCATAGTAATAGAAACCTGTAAGACCATTATCATATAGTGCTTGTACACTAACTGTAATCATATTTTCAACATTTCTATCAGATTTCATACCGGCGTTCTTAAGATCGACATAATCAAAATATAAACATCTTGGTACAGCACCGTCTTCGTCGCCATCGCAAACGTTTAGTTTCCATTCTTCTTTATCTAGAGAATTCCCTTTAGTATCCCTAAAGTTAACCTTATAACTAACAACTCTATCTAAAATATCCTTATTAGGTAACATCTTAATAGTTACTTTATTATCTATTAATGGATTATTGATAACTTCAAAACTAAAATTATATTTAGCTTCCTTTAAATCATAATATCCATCAAATTTTCTTCTACCATTATCTTCTCCATCCAAGTAGTCATATACATCAGCTGCATATTCTCCAGTTTTTGTAGCATTCTTCTTGTAGTATATTTGATAAACATCACCATTACTTAATCCATGAATCGTTACTTCCCCAGAATATTGATTATTAACACCTGGTGTTGGATTAATCGTAAGTGTTTGTTCTTCGCCATCATTAATCTTGTAATAGAAATAATAATCACTTTCCAAACTATCTCTATATAAAGCCTTGTCTGGATCTTTTATCTCATATTTATAAGTAATACTCTCTTCATCAGTTTCATATATATACATCTTAAGAAGTGGTGTTTCTTTTTCTGTTGCAGCCTTCTTGAACACCCCATATCTAGCTGGTGCATTTTCATCACCATTTTCAGGATATAATAGTGTTTCACTTCCGGTTGATACCTCGATATCGTATCCTATATAATATGTTCCACCACGTTTCATTGAAGTATCAGCTACACCATATTCTGTACCATAATAATCCATATATATCTTAGTTTCATAATAATTCTTATCTTCAAGTGGTGCATGAATTGATTCTACTTCCTGCAAAGCACCACCATTATCTATTAAAAATGATACTCTCTCACCATTTGAATCATAAACATATATATTTATATTCTCAGGCGTTAATGAATTAGCAAGCAATCCTTGTCTATCGAAAGCCGCCATTACAGGAAAACCAACGATAGTTCCGTCATTAAGTAAATATTGGAATTTTCCACTCTGTTTTTTTGTAATAGGTGGAGTTATTTCTAACACTGGTTCCTCTATATTATCCATAAGTAACAATGCTGATATTTTATAAACTACAATGTTGTTAGATAATGACACTTCATTTAATTCATTATTGTCATAGTAACCATACATTGCTATCGTATAACGCTCACTAAGTTTTCCATCTGTACTAAGTGCTTTTAATCCAGCTAAGTCAAGTCCAAATGTATCTGTTGTATTGATTGGATATACACCATCATAGAAGTTTTGCTTTATATTAAACTCTTCTGTATTCCTAAATACCTTGGTAGCAATTGGTTCTCTAACCTCAAGCTCATCTACATAGTCGCCTTCATATAATTTAACAACTACTTTTTTGATAGCTTCAGCTGTATCATCAGCATTCATCGTTCCTGTTCCTTCTTGTGGAACTAATTGCGTTTCAAGATTAATTGCGTTAGCTGTTGCACTACCTTTATCATTCCAATCTACAACGAAATTTGTCAATGATTTAGTTGTAATACGTTCTTTAGATTCTTCTGTATGTTTAATTACTACCGGTAGATTATCTCCACCATTATCATTATTCATTACTGCTCTAACTTCGATAGCATAGGTTGTTCCAGGATGTAAATTATTTGCTACAAGTTCATATTTAATATCATTTTCTGATACTTCAAAATCGACAAGTTTTGGAAATCCTGGTACCAATTCCTTATTACCATTAATTGGATTAATTCTACTAACTTCTACTACCGTTGTACTAGCACCCATGCATTTTTCTCTACCAGGCATAGATACCAAGCAACTATTATCTGTTAAATATATTGTTGCTTCAAAACTGTCGTATCCAATATTTGAATTATCTGCAACAACTGTAATAAATGGATCATTTCCCATAACGAAGTTAATTACATCATCCATAATATATTCGATATATTTCTCGTTATCGTAGTATTCAATAATCGTTCTATAATAATAGTTCGTGTCATTTTTAAGCTGATCCTTACCATTGCCAATTTTTACCTCAACAGGTGCGGCATTACTTTTAACAATCTCAGGAATAACTGGTTCACTATCATCACTAGCATCATATATCAAATATTTATAACTAACAATGGCATTGTCTTCATCTTCAATACCGCCTAGTGATAAACTGAAGCTTCCTGCACCTGCATTCTTGCTAACTTGCATATTGCTAAATACCGGTGTCTTTTTAAGTGTCATTGAAGTTAAACTAATATTGTATACATCCTTAAAGTTTGATGAAGCAACTGAAAATTCATCTAAAACAGCTGTATATATCGTATTGCTATCAAGTCCATCAAATGGGATTTCATAAGCACCGGATAATTTTCCTTCACTAGATGTAATTTTAGCAGTTCTTTCAATATATTTTTCTTCCCCAGTATTAGCGTCTGTAATCTTAATTTTAACTGGTTCTAATTTACTAGTTTCCTCATTGTATTGATACAACGTTAAATTGACACTATTAACCTCTGTATCTTCACCAATTTTTACTGCAAAAAGCATACTGCTATCAGTTGAATATAACCTCGTAAGTTCAATTCCAAAATCGCTAGTTTCAAATATCTTTTGGAAGTATTTATTATCATCTTTTTCATTTATTATTGTAAATAAATATTTTGTATCTGGTGATAGCAAATTAACAATTACCTCTTCGTCTGCTTCAATACCTTCGATAATATCAACAGTATATCCACTTTCCAAATTAGTAACTTTTAAATTGAATTTATCTTCTTCTGTATTGTTATACATATCGAATATCAAATCGACATATGTACTACCGACAGTAGCATCTTTTAAACTTACTATAATATCTTCAGTTCTTTCGACAATAACATTGCTATTGCCAGTTCCGCCTGATCCTTCACCATTTCCATCTGAGCCTTCTCCATCGCCATCTTCATCCTCTTCCTCAGGAAGAACTTCTGGAACTATTTCAATGTTTTCATCACCATTGATTGTAATAGCTGTAATTGACATAACATTTTCATCATTTTTACTTATTCCTTTAGTTCCAAGATCTATCGCAATATTATTACCAGCATATATTACTGTACCTTCTGCCATTACTTGATATTTAACATCTTTGTTTTCAATATTGACAATACCCTCATCAGTATAAACTACTTCAAAATAGTCTCCACTAATAAGTTTGTCATTTCCTGGTATTTTAAGCTCTAATTTACCAACAAAAATATATTTATCATCACTAATTCTACCGATAAAATTATTAAGAACTATATCTTCACCACTAGCTTTTATAATATAATTACCTTTTTTATTTTGGATAATTGATTTACTAGTTATTATATTATAAAAAGGTACTGTAGATGCTCCAAGTCCTCCTAAATCAAGTATAGCTCCTTTATTAAGAAATGAAATAGAGCCATCATTATAATGAAGAAAACTATCTCTTAAAACGCTGACATCATTATCATCAACATCTTTAAACTCTACCATTCTAGATAGATTTTCACGATATCCCGTATCCTCGTTAAAGAAATATTTTTCGCTAACAGAACTAAGTGGATTCAAAACATACCCACTCTTTATAAATGTATCTTCATTATTGTTGAATAGATAAAATGCTCCAACTCCTAGTATCATAAGAACTATAACACTAAGTAGAACAATAAATAAGAATCTACTATCTAACAGTTTCTTCATTGTCTTCACCTCTATTTTAGACACTATACCATACTATAAAAATTATAGCATTTTACACCTCTTCTGTCAACGAGAAATAACAAAAATAATGAAATAAAAAAAGCAGCCTAAACTGCTCTAAAAAAACACATATAAACAAGGAATGCAAGATAAACTATTAAAAGCATAACCTTGCTAAAAGGATACTTTTTATTTTCAATTGTTCCAAATGCATATGAAGTAATTAATCCTCCAACAAGTCCCCCAATATGCCCCCACATATCTATTCCTGGAATAATAAATCCCATAAATAAATTATAAATAATTATTGGTACTATTTGACTTTTTATCATCGCTCCAAGATATCCACGATAATTATATCCAAAATAAGCTAATGCCCCAAAAAGACCGAATATAGCGCCTGAAGCACCAACTGATACAACATCACTGTTAAATGAAGCAGACATTAAATTACCAGCAATACCACTAACAAAATATATCAGTAAAAATTTCCATTTACCAAAAAAGTCTTCTACTCTAGGTCCTACAACATAAAGAGAATACATATTTAAAATCAAGTGAAAAATACCTACATGTAAAAACATTGCTGTCACTAGTCTGTAGACTTCTCCACCTCTTACTAACGATCCTAGATTGCCACCACAAGAAACTAATCTAAATATGTCATATCCTCCGCCACTAACCAAAAACATAATAATGCATAATGCTATTATTGCATAAGTCATTATTGGCTTCTTAGTACTAAAAATTTTCTCCATTTTTTTATTTTTTTTCTCATTTGTCTTGGTTATATCATCTGTTATTTTAAATAGTAATTGTAATCCTTCTTCACTATGATTAGTCTTTTCTATAATATCTGGAAATACCGATATTATCGTTGGATTATTCTTAAAATCTTGTAACTTATTTACAAAAACAGATAAATCTCCGCCATCATCTTTTTCTAATTCACTGACATTATCTCCAAGATTGACATAAATACTTAAAACATTCATTTTAAATGTTAAAGTCTTTAATCTAAGTTTATTAACAATTTGCTTAGATCTAAATCTATTAAATCCTAGTTGTTCATTATTATGAATATATCTAGAAATAATTCTAACTATCTTATAATCGCCATGCATATTCTCTAACCAAACCTCATCATTTATTCCATGAACAACAACTGGATTATAATCTTTTTCAGTCACAAAATAATGAACTAGATTCATTACTACTTCTTCTTTTTTATCTATCACAATTTCGCTCATTTTAGTCTCCTTTATCTATTCTTATACATCTCTAAAATATCATTAAATTCTTTAGGTGGATCTACCTTAAAATCCATATATTCATGCGTAATTGGATGAACAAATCCAATCTCATAAGCATGTAACATTTGCCCAAAATCTTTATTATCCATTTTCGCATATCCATATACTGGGTCATTAACCAAAGGATGATTAATATATGCTAAATGAACCCTAATTTGATGCGTTCTACCAGTTTCCAAAACACACTCTATTAATGTGGAATCCTTATATCTTTCAAGTACTCTTACATGTGTAACTGCTTCCTTAGAATTATCTCCCGTCACACACATCTTCTTTCTGTTTTTTACATCTCTTCCAATTGGTGCATCAATTGTTGCCGTATCTTCATTAATAACTCCATGTACCAAAGCAATATACTTTCTTGTAACACTTTTCTCTCCTATTTGACTAGCCAAATCATTATGTACCATATCGTTTTTAGCTACCAATAATAGTCCAGAGGTATCCGCATCAATTCTATGAACAATACCTGGTCTAACACTACCATTAACTGTTGATAATTGATTGCAATGATACATCAAAGCATTGACTAAAGTATGACTGTAATTACCTGGTGCAGGATGGACAACCATTCCACTAGGCTTATTGACAACTAATAAATATTCATCCTCATATACAATATCAAGTGGTATATCTTCAGGAAGAATACTAGAGTCTCCATCATCATCTAAAGATACCCAAATTAAATCATTTTCCTTAACCAAATAACTTGCTTTAACACTCTTACCACCAACAAGTATCTTCCCTTTTTCAATTAATTTCTGAATTTTACTTCTCGATAGTTCTGTACTATCCATTAAGTATTTATCTATTCTAATATTAGATAAATCATTTACTTCTATCTCCACGTTTATCACCCTTATATGTATAAATCAAAAGTATAATTACTCCAATGACAATAAAACTATCCGCCAAATTAAATATTGGATAATCATAACCAAATATTTTAACAGATATAAAATCGATAACTCCCCTATATATAATTCTATCTATAAAATTACCAATAGCACCACCAAGTACTAAAGAATATGCAATTTTTTCTATATTGTTTTTAGGCTTATTTTTAAAAGAATAATAACTAATTACTAAAATAATTAACAAAGATATTATTGCCACGAATATTTGATTATTATCGAATAAACTCCATGCAATACCAGTATTTTTAACATATGTAATCCCTAAAAAATTCTTAATCAAAGAAACATATTCTTCATAACCAACCAGACTAATAATAAGTCTTTTACTGACAAAATCAATAATGATAAAAAATAACGTTAGAACTATCATTATCCATTACACTCACTAGGCAAATTAGTAATTTTTCCTGTCGTTTTCAAACAATTAAAACTAGCCTTTTCTACTTTATAATAATATATATAATCATCATCACGATATATATTGACAGCTGCATTGATATTACATTGCACATCTTCATTATTAGGGTTTTTTATATCGCTTACATCAAGTGGTTTATATTCTGAATTAATTACATCATTAAACGTTACATTAGTACTACTTTTATACACCTTAACATTACCATGACTCTTTTCCAAAGTACATACTGGACTAGTACCAAATCTTAACTTTTTAGCATCACTATCCGTATATATTTTCAAAGCATCATCTAATGTATCAATAAATACCTCTTCAGCTTTTTCTTTTGCATTACCCATATTGGTATTAGTGATAGTTACCGTAATACCCACAATAATCCCTAGTATTATAATCGTAGCTAAAAGTTCAATAAGTGTAAATCCTTTATTATTCATAATATCACCACATATAAATTATAACATGGTTAATTCTAAATGTATAGACAAGAAACTTCTTTTTTGCTAAAATTATTACTGAAAAGAGGTTATTATGAATCTAAGTAATGCATGGCAAGATTATGAATGTCTAGCCACCGGAAATGGTGAAAAATTAGAACGTTGGAAAGACATCGTTCTAAATCGTCCCGATCCCCAAATAATATGGGCTAAAACTAATAATAAAATTTGGAATACATGGGATGGATATTATCACCGTAGTACTATGGGTGGTGGATCATGGGAATTTAAAAGAAAACTACCTGAATACTGGTTAGTAAACTATAAAAATTTAACTTTTAAAGTTAGTCCAACTAACTTTAAACATACTGGTATTTTCCCAGAACAAGCTACTAACTGGGACTACATCATGGATAAAATTAAAAATAGCCATAACAAAGAATTTAGAGTTCTAAATATATTTGCCTATACTGGATGTGCTACCATGGCTGCTTCAAGTGCTGGTGCCAAAGAAGTGGTTCATGTCGATTCATCCAAAGGCATTATTGATTGGGCCAAAGAAAACATGAAACTTTGTCATCTTGAAAACAATACCATTAGATACATTCAAGAAGATGCTCTAAAATTCTTAGATCGTGAAATAAGAAGAGGCAGAACATACCACGCTATCATCATGGATCCACCTAGTTATGGAAGAGGTCCTAATAAAGAAGTATGGCGTTTCGAAGATAATATCTATGAATTATTAGATAAAGCTAAGAAATTATTAGATAAAGATTATTCTTTCTTATTAATTAGTTCTTATACGACTGGTTTATCCCCAACATCTCTTAAAAATATTCTTTCTCAAACATTTGAAAATAGTAAAATAGAAACCGGAGAATTAGGATTACCTGTTACTGAATCATCATTAACTCTCCCTTGTGGTATATATGGAAAAGTGGAAAGAAATTAATATCTTATATGAAGATAATCATTTACTTGTCGTAGTAAAGCCAGCAAATATGCCTACATGTCTAGATTCATCAAACGATAAGGATTTATTATCTACGCTAAAAGAATATATAAAAGAAAAATATCATAAACCAGGTAATGTCTACTTAGGTCTTGTTCATAGACTAGATAGACCCGTATCAGGAATTATGGTCTTTGCTAAAACAAGTAAAGCTGCCGAAAGATTAACAAAAGAAATAGATAAGAAAGAATTCAAAAAAACATATTATGCCGTCATTGATGGCACTACTAAAGATAAAGATACTCTTAAAGATTATTTAAAAAAAGATGAAAAAACTAATACATCGTATGTAAGTAACGAAAAAGAAGGAAAATTAAGTATCCTTAATTATGAATTAATAAATAAAAAAGATAACCTATCTCTAGTAAGAATAAATCTAGAAACAGGTCGTCATCATCAAATAAGGGTCCAGTTTTCATCGCGTAATATGCCTTTGTATGGTGATCATAAATATAATAAAAGATTTATTGATGATAAAAAAGAAGATATTGCTTTAATCTCTAAAGAATTATCTTTCTATCATCCAACTACTAAAGAATTATTACATTTTGAAATAGATTTACCAAAAAAATATCCTTATAATTTATTTTAAGGATATTTTTAATTTGACAACTGTTGCTCCAGCATTAAAATTATCTGTTTTATATTCTATAACTTTTTTATTATTCTTAAGTGCTTCATGCACTTCTTTTTTTAATATTCCACTTCCTATTCCATGAATAATAACAATATATTCGTTTCCTAAAAAGACATTTTCATCTACAAAATCATTTGTTACCATTCTAGCACTATCTCTATCTAGTCCATGCAAATCAACCTGTGGATATCTATCTAAAAATATATCCTGCATTTTTATCACTTCCTACATTGGTAATGTTATTATACACCTAGTCCCAACATTTTTTTCACTTTCATATTCCATTTTGCCACTATGGGCAACGATTATCTCATTCGATAAAGCCACACCTAATCCTGTTCCATTCCTCTTGGTAGTATAGAACATCTCTTTTACATTATTAAGCTCTTCTTCATTCATTCCGATACCATTATCACTTACACAAACAGTAACATCATCTTTTCTTTTACAAATATCTAAATTTATTATACCACCATCTTCTATTGCTTCGACACTATTTTTAAGAACATTGATAAATACCTGCTTTAACCTATCATAATCTCCCATTATATATAATTCATCATAATCATTATGATAATTAAATTTAATATTCTTCCCTTTTATCAAGATACTAAAAGATTCATATATATCATCTGTAAGCATCCCTAAATCAATTACCTCTTTATTTATCTTAATCTTGCTATATTCCATAAAATCAGCCATTACCCCTAAACTTCTATCTATTTCTGATTTAATTATTCCAATATATCTACTTGCCCTCTTCGTATCATCTAGATTAATCATATCCAAATACCCTTTACATACTGCTATCGGATTTTTAATTTCATGAGTAAGCTTAAACAAAGCATTTTTAAGTTTATTTTCATCATTAATCTTATTCACTGTCAAATACATATTACTAATATCATCAGCTATTTTAAATAAATATATACAGAAAAAAGTTATTAAATATATTACTGACACATTAATCATCAAATTTACTACTTTTCCTATCCCCTCGTATGTTCTCATAAAATATTCAAAAGAAACAAAAAATCCTTGAATAACAGAACTAATCTTTAAAAATAAATATTTAAATTCCCTATTATTTACTAATAAAACATAACTAAATAAATAACTTAAATATTTAATTATAACTATATTTACTGATACATCATACATATAATAACTAAATATAGCTACAGCAATTGATAAAATAATTCCTAAAAGACATTCCTTCTTAAAATAACAAATAAGAATTGGAATATTACATAACATAATCATATGTCTATTACTGTATCCATATTTCAAACTGACATATAAAGACGTAATTATTGTCATAATAAATACCACTCTTTGCATTTTCTTATTAGCCAAAATATTATAACAACTAAATACCAAATACATAAGTATTGGAAAAACCATTAAAACTGCACTAAAAATAACTTCTTCCATAATTTCACCATATACATTATAGAATATCCTCTATGTCGAATATTGTCGAATTATGCAAAAAATCCTATTTTTTTGTCAAAAAAAATAAGTTTAAAACTTATTTCATTTCTCTAATATATTTCTTTAATTGTTTAGCATTAGGTCCAAAAATAATCTTAAGTTGATCATCTATTTCTACGACCCCTTGTGCTCCTAATTTAATTATACCTTCTTTATTAGCTTTTGTAATATCTTTTAAAGTAACCTTAAATCTAGACATCTCTAACTCTGTCTCTAATATATTATCAGTACCACCCAAAAGTTCTACCAATTTATTAAACTCTAATTTCAAATCTTTTCTATTACTCTTAATAATTGCAAAAGCAATTATAAGTAGTATTACCGTAATTATTATATATTGATATAGTTGCATTCTAAACACCTCTAGTAAATTATACTATAAATTAAAAAATATAACAATATTATTGTCTAAAATTATCAAATTTGGTATAATGGAAAAAGTAGAGGTGTATGATGAAAAGATTAAAATTACAAAACATTTTTTGCTTTATAAGTCTCCTTTTTATTATGTCTTGTTGCATATTTTATGGTACTAGATTTATAAAGCTATTTATTGAAAATAAGAAAGTTGAAATTGCTGAAGAAAACTCTCTTATTAAAGTTGTCAAAGAAAATAATGAGGATAACGAATTACTAAAACCAATTAATGGTACTACTTATTTTACTGGTAAGAGTGATAACAATTATGTTATGTATTCTAATATCTTATGGAGAATAATAAAATTAAATGATGATAATTCCGTAACTATGATAAGTGATAAAGCTGTTACATCCCTAGCTTTTGGTGAAGCTAAAAAGATTGATGAATCAGTTATATACAAATGGTTAAATAATAGTACTGAAGAATATTCTGGAATACTAGAGAATGCTTTGAATAAACCAACTGAATATCTACAAAAAGACATTTCATGTAATGATGTTCTAGATGAATTATCCAATAATCCATGTAAAGAAGAAGTAAACGATTCTTATATATCATTACTATCTGTCATTGATTACTTAAATATTGGATCAAAAGATAGTTATTTAAATAATAAAGAATATTACTATCTAAATAATACTAATAGTAAAAGCCAAGCATGGTATGTTACCGATAGCGGTACTACTTCCCTTACT
>JAEEGL011931580.1_pt1 | contig 22719 bp, 22 predicted proteins | sample 9134231 | NCBI WGS metagenome assembly JAEEGL01 (sample SAMN16246548, study PRJNA631951) | gut metagenome | biome: gut microbiome; feature: rumen; material: fiber-attached | host: Bos | place: Iran: Karaj | collected 2018-10 | reverse complement strand
TCCGGTGAAACCCCTGCGATAGTGAAACCGGCCCAATCTGAGAGATTCTTGAAGAAAGTGGAGTACTGCGAATATGCTCTGGAAACATGGCTGGTGAACAGCTTTCCGGCATAATCATTCGAAAGCATGACAGCACTGCGTCCTCCCATCTTAGCCGCGATCTGAGGAAAGCCGGTCTTGTCGAGCACCGACATATCACCTTCCATATGACGGTGGGAAGCGGTGATAAGAGTCTGCGACGAGGACACGAGAATCAAGCCTCCTTTAGAAAGCTTGTCTTTTGAACCGGGAAGAGACGTAAGTGCGGCTGAGCCAAGGTAGGCTGAAGCAAGTGATGATGAATCCGCCAAAGCGAGCAACTTCAAGACATCCCCGGTGGTGTCAGCAGGTGCCATGACAAGCATGAGAGGAGTCAACTCACCGCTGTAATGAAGCGAAATGACCGTCTGCTCCCCTTTTAAAGTTTCAGGAAGATCCTTGGACACGGAAGAGATGAAGTCACTGAACCCCCTTTTCCCTGAGTCGGTAAGGAACGCCCCGAAAACCTTGGTCGTATCAGTGAGAAGAGCGACACTTTCGCTCAAAGTTGATGTGCAAAGCAGCATAGCGGCGTCAGAAGGCACAGCCGGAAGAAGGCTGTAATCGGAAATCGCAACGCCGGTATCGGTATTCTTTCCGGAATCATCCCTATAGAGTGCGGAAATTCCTGCGACAGCCAAGCCGGCAAGAACAACCAGGGCGACTATACAGATTATGAGGGTTTTCCTGTTCATTTACACGTCATGTTTCCGATATCCGGTCTTTTCTGGGGTGAAATCGCCGGATTTGTGGCAAACTCAATCATGCAAATATAAGTCAATTCTCGCGGAAAACATAGGAAAAAGTGCAGCCCCGGAGAGGAAACATAGGAAGGGGACTCTATCATCCCAGAAGTTCAGCCTCCGCTTTGTCCACCTTAGAGAACGAGAAGGAATCCATAACCTTCGCCATCTTCTGCTTGATGCGGTCATTGCAAAGGTTCCCCAGAGACCCTTCATGCGTATGATGAAGGTCTGAAGCTTTGAGAGGAACATCTCCTCCGGACTTACCGTCAGCCCCACGGTAAACGAATTCACCCCTCTGGATAGCCATGCCGACACTCTTGTAAGCATCCCTGAAAGGAACACCTTCTCCGACAAGACGATTGACTTCTTCCACACTGAAAGCCAATGAATATCTGGGATCCGACATCACGCCCTCAACCACCTGCATATTCGTTATGGCGTAATCCATTATGTCAAGGACATCATCCATCTCGGCGAAAAGCGGAATGAAAACTTCCTTTATGATCTGCATATCACGGAAATATCCCGAAGGCAGATTACCTGTAATCATTCTGATGGTTCCGGGGATCCCTTGAATCCGGTTGCAATGTGCCCTTATGAGTTCAAACACGTCAGGATTCTTCTTGTGGGGCATAATGCTGGACCCTGTCGTCAAGGAATCGGGCAGATGGATGAACCCGAAATTCTGGCTCATGAACAAGCACCCGTCAACTGCCAACCTGCCGACGGTTTCAGCCAGGCAGGCGTATGCGAAGGAAATGGCCCTTTCGGTCTTCCCCCTTCCCATCTGGGCGTACACGGAATTGTAATCCAGGTCATCGAAGCCAAGAAGCTTTGTGGTCATGCTCCTGTCCAGAGGAGCGGAGGAACCGTAACCGGCAGCGGCGCCAAGAGGATTCTGGTTGGTGATGTCCCAAGCCGCTTTCATCATCAGCATGTCATCAGCGAGACTTTCGGCATATGCTCCGAGCCACATCCCGAAAGACGAAGGCATCGCCACTTGGAGATGAGTATATCCTGGGATGAGGATTTCCTTGAGTTCTTCACTCCTTTTCTGGAGGGTGGAGAAGAGTTTTTCCACCTTCTTTACTGTGGTTTTTATTCTGTCACGGGAAAAAAGCTTCACGTCCACCATCACTTGGTCATTACGTGAACGTCCCGTATGGACCTTCTTCCCGATGTCACCAAGCTTTCTGGTCAAAAGAAGTTCAACTTGGGAATGGACATCTTCAATGTCCGGTTCAATCTCGAACTCCCCTGCGGCTGCTTTTTTATAAATGGCCTTGAGCTCAGGCAGAAGTACATCAAGATCCTCTTTGGGCAGCAGCCCCACCTTCTCCAGCATGGTGATGTGAGCCATGGTACCCATAACGTCATAAGGCGCAAGGAAGAGATCCATCTCACGGTCTTTGCCTACAGTGAAGGCGTCAATCTTCTCGTCCACCGAAAATCCTTTGTCCCAAAGTTTCATATGATGATTTTGTTTTGTTCTATGCCAATGACAATCCGTCAAGAAGAGAGAGGTATCCCTCCACTCCTTTCTCTATCTCGGAAATGAGTATGTACTCGTCCGCCGTATGCGAACGGGAAGAGTCCCCGGGCCCGATCTTGAGCGTGGTGAAATGCGAAACCGCCTGGTTGCTTGTCGTAGGGGAACCGAATGCCTCCATTCCGAGCGAAAGTCCCCTTCTGACCACCGGGTGATCCATCGGAATGTGGGAACTGCCCAATCTTGTGGAGCGTTCTTTGACGTCGCACTTCACGGATTCCTTTATGATCGAAAGAAGTTCGAGGTTGGTATATAGCCCGTTGGGCCTGACGTCCACCACGAAGGTGCATTCCGCCGGTATGACATTATGCTGGGTCCCTGCAGAGATCTGGGTAACGGTCATCTTCACCGGACCAAGATGCTCGGACACCCTCTCCAAAACAGTGCTCCTGAACCAGGAGATGTCATCCATGGCATGATAAAGGGCGTTGTCTCCTTCATTCCTTGCAGCATGTCCGCTCTTTCCATGTGCTGTGCAGTCAAGCACCATGAGGCCCCTTTCGGCGACAGCCATCCTCATGCCCGTGGGTTCTCCCATAATGCCGAGAGAGATTTCCCCGAGATAAGGGAACAATGACTCGATCCCTTCCCTTCCGCTTATCTCTTCCTGTGCGGTCAGACTGAGGACCAGACGATAAGGCTGATCTTTAAGTCTTAGACGAGAATATGCCATAGTGAGAGCGACCAGGGATCCTCCGTCATCATTGCTGCCAAGGCCATAAAGGTAATCCCCCTCTACGGAAGGAGAGAACGGGTCCCGCGTATAACCTTGAGCGGGTTTCACGGTATCAATATGCGCGTTGAGAAGAAGAGTAGGCTTTGAGGACGCCGGCAAGAAAAAAGCCCCGTCCTCGCCTTTTACGGCATCATCAGAGCACCAGAGGTTGTTGCCCACCCTGTGGGGAGAAAGTCCATGGGAAGAAAGCCAGGCCTCCAGATAATCCGCTGCCATATCCTCTTCCCTGCTTATGGAAGGGATACGGATGAGATTGACAAGAAGGTCAACCCCTTCCGTCAAAGTGATTTCCTTACCGTTTGTGATTCCAGTATGCATACAGCTTAGTCGCGCTCAATAACCGTACCACCGGGGATATCCTTGTGGGAAGTTACAAGAACTTTCTTAACTCCCGACTCCAATGCCAAGACAGCATTCTGGATTTTGGGGACCATTCCTCCGGACACGACTCCTTCCTGCTTGAGGGAGACGAAAGAAACAGGGGTGATCCTTTTTATCACAGAGTCTTCGTCATCAGGATCGGAAAGGACTCCCTTTTTCTCGAAGCAATACACAAGCGACACTTCATTCCCGGCTTTCGCCAAAGCCGAAGCGACAGCTCCGGCCATAGTATCGGCATTGGTGTTCAGAAGAGTGCCTCCTTTAGGGTCAAAAGATAGGGGTGCCATCACCGGAACCGTCCCTTCTTTTATCAGAGAGACCAGAGAATCCGCATCGACGGAATCTATGTCCCCTACAAAACCGAAGTCAACCATTTTCCCGGCGATTTCCACAGGAGGGCGGCGATGCGCCTTCACTGCGCACATGTCCGCTCCTGTAAGACTGATGGCCTTCATCCCCTTTTTCGCAAGAGAGGAAACGATCTTTTTGGCGACAAGACCGCCGTAAACCATAGTGACCACTTCGAGCATCTGTGCGGAAGTGACCCTTCTGCCTTCAATCATCTCAGTAGTGATCCCGAGGGAAGAGGCCACTTTCGTAGCCGTCCGTCCTCCTCCATGCACCAGGACTTTCGCACCCGGTAAGGAGCAGAACTCGCCAAGAAGTTCTTCCAGGGAGAGCGGATCCTCAACAACGGCTCCGCCCACTTTCACTACAGTAATCTTCATAAGTGCGGTTTTACAGGGATTCGAGCATGCGCTTCATCACCACCTGGGCGGAAACGACCCTGTTGGCGGCCTCCGGGATGACTATGCTGGTAGGAGCGTCTATGACCTCATCTGATACGATCATGTTCCTTCTGACAGGAAGGCAATGCATGAAGAAGGCGTCATCGGTCACGGCCATCTGACGTGAACTGACAGTCCATGAGCGGTCTTTCGACAGTATCTTGCCGTATTCAGTGTATGAGGACCAGTTCTTGGCATAGATGAAATCGGCCCCTTCGAAAGCCTTCATCTGGTCATACTCTATGGGAGCGTTACCGGAGAAGGAAGGCTCCAGTTCATACCCGTGAGGATGGGTTATGACGAAGTCAACATCAGCGGCGTTCATCCACTGGGCAAAAGAATTCGGCACGGCCTGAGGAAGGGCGTTAGGATGAGGAGCCCAAGTAAGGACGACTTTAGGACGCTTTTTGGAGGTTTTACCTTCAGCGACCTTCTTCTTCCAGTACTCATCGATGGTGATCAGATCAGCGAAAGCCTGGCAGGGATGCACCGTTCCGGACTCCAGACTTATGACCGGCTTTCCGGAATACTCCACGAACTGCTTGAGGATCGCCTCCCCGTAATCGAACTCCCGGCTTTCAAACCTTGCGAAGGATCTTACGCCGATAATGTCACAGTAGCTGCCGATCACCGGGATAGCCTCCCTGAGGTGCTCCGGTTTGTCCCCGTCCATCACAACGCCCATTTCTGTTTCCAGCTTCCAGCTGTCACCGTTGACGTTGAGCACGATGGAATTCATTCCGAGATTCATCGCGGCCTTCTGGCTTGAAAGCCTTGTACGGAGGGATGAGTTGAAGAAAATCAGTATGATTGTGCGGTTCTTACCGAGATGCTGCCATGCGAATGGAGTGGCCTTCACCTGTGCGGCTTCCTTAAGAGCCTGATCGAGGTCGCCGATATCCTGTACGTTGAAGAATGTTCTCATTGCTCGTGGTTTGATTGATTACGCGATTACTGAAGAGAATGCAGATACGAACTGTGCCGCATCGTCCACTGAAAGCACAAGCGGGGCAAGGAGCCTCACCATGTTCTGGCCCGCGACTCCCGTGAAAATGTGCTTTTCTTTCAGAAGCGCGGTCCTGATGGGTGAAACCGGACCGTTGAATTCGATTCCGAGCATGAGGCCTTCTCCGCGGACTTCCTTGATAAGCGGGCTGGAAGGTATGTTGTCTTTGAGGTACTGCCCGACTTTCTTAACGTTGTCCATCAGGTTCTCTTCCTTTATGATGTCGATGACCGCGATAGCGGCGGCGCATGCGAGGTAATTACCGCCGAAAGTGGTTCCGAGCATTCCCTTCGTGGCTTTGAATTTCGGTGAAATGAGGATGCCTCCGATCGGGAATCCGTTCCCCATTCCTTTCGCCATCGAAATCACATCGGGCATGATGCCCGCCCTCTGGAATGCGAAGAAATTGCCTGTACGTCCATATCCGCTCTGAACTTCATCGAGGATGAGCACGGCACCGAACTTCGCGCAAAGGTCCTCAAGTCCCTTAAGGAACTCCACAGTGGGGATATTGATACCGCCAACGCCCTGTATTCCCTCTATGATCACTCCGGCAACATCGCCCTTCACAAGTTCGGCCTCAACCGCTTCAAGGTCGTTCAGCGGCACGAAAGTCACCTTATGGGCAGCGTTGAAAGGAGAGACGATCTTGGGGTTGTCCGTAACAGCGACAGCTCCCGAAGTCCTTCCGTGGAAACTCTTCCTGAAAGCGATTATCCTGTCTTTCCCTGTATGGAAAGAAGCGAGCTTGAGTGCGTTTTCATTGGCCTCGGCACCTGAGTTCACAAGGAAAAGGCTGTAATCCTCCAAGCCCGTGAAAGCCCCGATCTTGGACGCGAGTTCCACCTGAAGAGGATTCTGTACGCTATTGGAATAGAACCCTATCTTGTCAAGCTGGTCCTTAAGGGCGGCGACATACTTAGGATGGCAATGTCCTACAGAGATAACTGCGTGGCCACCATAGAGGTCAAGATACTCTATGCCGTCAGAGTCCCACACCCGGCAACCTTTCGCCTTGACCGGTGTAACGTCGAATAAAGAATATACGTCGAATAGTTCCATATCTTCAATTGAGAGTTGTTTGACAGTAAACCGCCGTTTCTAGAACCTTGTAGCCTTGAACATGAGCCCTGCTGTCCTGGGAAGGCCGAAAGAGATGTTCATGTTCTCCACCGCCTGGCCTGAGGCGCCTTTCAGAAGATTGTCGATCAGGGTTATGACATGGATCTTGTCACCGTATTTACGGACATTGATCAGCGCCCTGTTCGTTCCGACCACCATCTTGAGATCAGGATTGAAATCGACGAACCTTATGAAAGGGTCACAGTAATAGAAATCACTGTATGCGGACATCGCCTGCTCTTCAGTGAGAGGAGAGTCGAAATATGCCGACACCATTATGCCCCTTGCGAAATCACCCCTCACCGGAACGAAGTTCACCTTGCCGGTGAATCCTTCATCCACAAGGGCCTCCGTGACTTCACCAAGATGCTGGTGAGTGAAGGGCTTGTATACCGAGAGATTGGAAGAACGCCAGCTGAAATGCGATGTGTCGGAAGGTTTCTGACCGGCTCCGGTCGAACCGGTGATACCGAACACGTGCACCTCCTGGGGAAGCTGAGAAGCAAGGGGTAGGAGGGAAAGTTCGATGGCGGTAGCGAAGCATCCGGGGTTGGCGATATGCTTGGCTCCGTATAGTTTCGAGAGGTTCACTTGAGGAAGTCCGTATACGAAATCCCCGGCGTCAGCTTTCAACCTGAAGTCATTGCTCAGGTCGATTATCGATCCCTTATATGAGTCTCCCAAGCTCTCGACGTATCCCTTGGATTTCCCGTGCCCGGAACAAAGGAAGATCACATCCACCTTAGAAAGGTCACCGTTTTCACAGAACTTGAGATCGGTCTCCCCCACCAGGTCCTCATGGGCTTTCCATACGGGCTCCCCTGCATGAGAAGCGCTTTGGGCGAAAACGACTTCAGCTTCCGGATGGAGAAGGAGGATACGCAGAAGCTCTCCGGCCGTATAACCGGCCGCTCCTATTATACCTACGCGTATCATAACTCACTGCTTATCTGGTCACCCTCATCGGTATGATTGGCATAATACACTCTGAGCGGTGTCGAACTCACCTTTATGAATCCCTTGGCGTCCTCGCTGGTCCAGCCTTTCTGCATCTCTCCGTACTCTCCGAGCTTGGTCTTGACCAGGTCGTCCTTGGAGTCAACCCCGACTGTCTCGAAGCAATACGGACGCAGTTCCATAGTGACCACTCCGTTGACATTCCTCTGGCTCTCTTCGAGCATAGCCTCCATGTCCCTCATTACAGGCTCAAGATACTGGCTCTCATGCAGGAACATTCCGTACCAGTTGGCGATCTGGTCCTTCCAGTACTGCTGCCACTTGCTGAGCGTGAACTTCTCCAGGAACCTGTGTGCAGCGATGATGAGCATCGGAGCGGCGGCCTCGAATCCCACTCTTCCCTTGATACCGATGATGGTGTCGCCCACGTGCATGTCACGGCCTATGCCGTAAGGAGCGGCAATGGACTCTATCTTCTGGATGGCTGCGACCTTGTCAGAGAAAGGTTCCCCGTTCACGGAAGCTATCTCTCCCTTCTCGAAACCTATTGCAATGGTAGATGGAGCCTGCTGCGTGACCTGCTTAAGATAAGCTGACTCGGGAAGTCCCTGCTTTGAGTCAAGGATCTCTCCACCGCAGATCGAAGTTCCCCAAAGTCCCACGTTGTAAGAATACTTGAGCTTCGTGAAGTCCGCGAAATAACCGTTCGCGTTAAGGTAATCCACCTCCTGCTGACGGCTGAGCGCCATGTCCCTGGTGAGAGTGATGATCTCCACACCTGGAGCCATCACCAGGAAGGTCATGTCGAAACGTACCTGGTCGTTGCCTGCTCCGGTTGAGCCATGGGCGATTGCATCAGCTCCGATCTCCTTGGCGTAGCGTGCGATAGCCATTGCCTGGAATATCCTCTCGGATGAGACGGAGATGGGATAGGTCCCGTTACGCAGGACGTTGCCCCATATCATATATTTGATGCTCTTTGAATAGTATTCCTTCGTAACGTCAAGTGTGACATAAGCCTTCGCTCCGAGTTTGTAAGCCTTCTGCTCGTTCTCCTTGAGCTGTTCTGCACTGAAACCTCCGGTATCAGCACATGCGGCATAGACGTCATAACCTTTTTCCTTGGTAAGGTACATTACGGTGAAGGATGTGTCCAGACCTCCGCTGAACGCAACGACTACTTTCTTCTTGGGTGTATTCTCTGACATAAGTTTTCTTCTTTGGGATTCATAAAAAAGGATTGATGCACTGCCTGGCTACTTTTTGGAACCCGGGAACAGGTCCCTTAATTTGAGTAGCCATTTCATCGCCCCGTCATGGTGTTCCGATTTGACGACTTTCTCCTTCTTCGCCTTGGCAGCAGGATCGTACAGCATCCCCGTGCAAAGGCATCTTGTGTAGTTGTTCCTCGAGAGCACATCGAAGTTCACGCAGCTCTCGCAACCCTTCCAGAACACGGGGTCAGTAGTGAGTTCCGAGAAGGTCACGGGGACATAACCCAACTCGGTGTTGATCTTCATGACGGCCAGGCCGGTAGTGAGACCGAAGAGTTTGGCGTTGGGGAAACGCTGCCTTGAAAGTTCGAAGGCTTTCCTCTTGATCTCCTTTGCCAGGCCATGTCCCCGGAATTCAGGGCGGACGATAAGACCGGAATTGGCCACGAACTCCTCATGGTCCCATGACTCGATGTAGCAGAATCCGGCGAACTGGTCACCCAGCATAGCGATAATAGCCTTGCCTTCTTTCATCTTGCTTGCCACATATTCCGGTTTACGTTTGGCGATACCTGTGCCACGTACTTTAGTGGCATCCTCGATGGTCTTGAGAATCTCGTCAACGTACTTAAGGTGCTTCTCTGAAGCGACCTCCACTGTAAATGCGTCCATATCTATTTGTTAATGAATGTGTTTACTATAATTACAAAAGAGGCGGAAGAGCCTGTCATTTCAATTTCTTTTCGATTCCCGGAAGGAAGGTGGACATGTCGGAGAGGAACTTCTCGTGATCTGTTTCATTCCTTAGGATGACCATCAAGGTGTCATCCCCTGCTATCGTACCCATAGAGCCTTCAGGAGAGTTGCCGTCAATAATGGCTCCAAGCATGTTGGCGTATCCGGGTCTAGTCTTCACTACCGCGAACTGTCCTGAAATCTCCATGCTCAGTATGCTCGAAAGGGTATGCTTGGCATCTGTCTCCGGAACCACATGCAGAAGGTCCGTGGGAACGGAGTAGAAGTGGCCGCCTCCGGCTGAATGGAGTTTCACGATCCTCATGTCCTTGAGGTCGCGGGATACGGTAGCCTGCGTAGCCACAATACCCTCTTCGGCCAAAAGAGCCATGAGTTCATCCTGTCGGGATATCCTGTGTTTGCCGATTATCCTGTGAATCGCGCGCTGCCTTTCGATTTTGTCCTTCATATTCCGTCCGAATAGTGAATATTATTCATAAAATTGCGAATAATTATGCAATCCGAATGCAAAAATATGCATCTATATCGGATTTCCAAAAGAAATTTGTGAATATTTATGCATAAATCGTTTTATCTTTATGCAACTTGTCATAAGAATACAGAAAATGGACACTTGGATAGGTCAAATACGTGCTAAACCCTTGTTCCATCGGGGAAATTGACGTACTTTTGGAGTGATAGCAATTCCGATAAAGAATGGGCGGGAAAAAAGCGTTTCTGAGATATCTGATCAGGGTGGCATTCATCCTGGTCATTGCGTCTATTTCTCAAGGATGTATTCGGAACGCTGTATCTAAAGGAAGTCCGTCTGAAGAAACACCCTTAGAAAAAGATCCTGATTATGCCTCGTTCACGAGGATATCGAGTCAACCGTACTACTATTCGTCCGACTGGGACTCCAAGCCCAATTACATCGTCTTTCTGAAAGAAAAGGATGGGCCGATAACAGGGATGGAGATTCGTCAATATGAAGACATCTCATACTATGAGTGGCTCACCTTCCAGGAATCAGAGAACTCGGCCGCTGAACTGGAAAGGAGAACACCCAGCAGGACTATACGTCTTTACCCTTCTGACGGGGGTAATCTGCTGGATGAAAAAGGTCATTTGGAGGGCAGAATTTCTGATGCGGACAGATGGTGGACTTTCTCCATTGTCAGCATTGATGGAGAAGACAAATGGTTCACAGGAAAGTACGGACTGATGCTTTGATCCTAAAACCAATATCCGGCAATACCATATTATAAGAATAGCGCCCTGACACAATGCCAGAGCGCTAAGATATCAATCACTGGAAGATCTTACTCCCACTCAATGGTTCCTGTCGGCTTCGGTGTGAGGTCATACAACACGCGGTTGACTCCGGGGACCTCTGTAACGATGCGCTTGGTGATATGATGAAGCAGCTCGTAAGGGATCTCCTCTATTGTAGCGGTCATAGCATCACGGGTGTTGACGGCTCGGATGATAACGGGCCAGTCCCAACTGCGTTTATTGTCCTTGACACCTGTTGACTTATAGTCCGGAACAATGGTGAAATACTGCCAGACCTTGCCTTCCAATCCGTTCTTGGCGAACTCTTCACGAAGGATGGCGTCGCTCTCGCGAAGGGCCTCCAGACGGTCTCTTGTTATGGCTCCTGTGCAACGGACACCCAGGCCGGGACCAGGGAAAGGCTGACGATATACCATGTTGTCAGGCAGACCGAGTTCCTTACCTACGACGCGTACTTCGTCCTTGAAGAGAAGCTTGATGGGTTCGACGAGTTCGAACTGGAGATCTTCAGGAAGACCGCCCACATTGTGATGGGATTTGACAGGACCTGATTCGACGATATCGGGATAGATGGTACCCTGAGCAAGGAAGCTGATGCCCTCAAGTTTACGGGCCTCCTCTTCAAACACCCTGATGAATTCAGCACCGATGATCTTACGTTTCTGCTCCGGGTCAGCCACACCGGCGAGTTTATCCAGGAAACGGTCTGTCGCATCGACATACACCAGATTCGCATTGAGTTCATCGCGGAACACGCGTACGACCTGTTCAGGCTCGCCTTTACGAAGAAGACCATGATTGACATGGACAGAGACCAGCTGCTTGCCCACAGCCTTGATCAGAAGGGCAGCAACCACTGAGGAGTCAACACCGCCCGAGAGAGCCAGCAAAACTTTCTTGTCGCCTATCTGGGCACGCAATTGTTCGATTTGTTCGTCAATGAATTTCTTGGCCAGTTCGGCTGTCGTGATACGTTCCATGTCGGCAGGACGTACGTTACCTGTTGTCATAATCAAATAAAGTTTTAATATTTAGATACTTACCAATACTATTCCCATTCTATGGTTGCCGGTGGCTTAGAGGAAATGTCGTACACTACCCTGTTCACTCCCTTTACCTTATTGATGATCTCATTGCTGATATCTGCGAGGAAGTCATACGGGAAATGGAACCAGTCTGCGGTCATGGCGTCAGTGGAGACGACTGCTCTCAAGGCCACGGGATTCTCATATGTACGTTCATCGCCCATCACCCCTACGGTCCTTACTGGAAGAAGGATGACTCCTGCCTGCCAGATCGCATCGTAAAGATTGGTGGCCATGAACCTCGGATCGGATGCGGAGCGGAATCCCATTCCTGTGCAATCATAGTTCCTGAGTCCCCTTATGAATATATCATCCGCCTCACGAAGTATACTCAGTTTCTCCTCGGAGACATCCCCTATCACACGAAGAGCGAGGGAAGGACCGGGGAAAGGATGCCTGCTTACGAGTTCTTCCTTGATTCCCAGAGCCCTGCCGACTCTTCTGACCTCATCCTTGAAAAGCATCCGGAGCGGCTCGACTATACCGAGATTCATCTCCTCCGGGAGTCCACCCACATTATGGTGAGACTTGATCTTCGAAGCGATACCGTCAATACCTGCGGATTCGATCACATCAGGATAGATGGTACCCTGGGCAAGCCACTTGGCGTTCTCGATCCCTTTCGCGTATTTGTTGAAGGTCTCGACGAAAAGCCTTCCTATTATTTTTCTCTTTGACTCCGGCTCAGATACCCCTGCAAGAGCGTCGAGAAAGTCCTTGGATGCGTCAGCCCCAATGACATTGAGCCCCATTCCGCGATAGGACTCCATAACAGATGAGTACTCATTCTTCCTAAGGAGTCCGTTGTTGACGAAAATGCAGGTAAGGTTATGTCCTATGGCTTTGTTGAGAAGAACTCCCGCTACTGTGGAATCCACTCCACCGCTTAAGCCAAGGATGACTTTGTCATCTCCGAGCTTTTCCCTTAAGTCTGAGACCGTCGTTTCAATGAAAGAATCCGGTGTCCAATCCCCTTTGCAGCCGCAGATCCCGAGAGCGAAGTTTCCGAGCATCTTGGTTCCCTCTTCAGTATGGAACACTTCGGGATGGAACTGTACAGCATAAGTGTCTTCACCCTCTATCATGAAGGCCGCGTTCTTCACGTCCGCTGTCGAAGCAATCACTTTGCCGCCTTCCGGCAAAGAAGAGATCGTGTCCCCATGGGACATCCATACCTGGGAATGAGGTTCAACACCTGCAAGAAGGGGGCAGTTTCTGTCAACCACGTCCATCATCGCCCGGCCGTACTCTCTTGCCAAAGATCCTTCAACCTTGCCTCCGTATGTGGCAGCGAGGTATTGCGCACCGTAGCATATGCCAAGCAGAGGGAGTTTCCCCTTGATCGATGACAGGTCCATCTTCGGGGCGTTCGCATCCCTGACGGAACAGGGGCTTCCGGAGATGATAACTCCGAGTGTCTCCTCATCAGGAGAGGGCATTTTATTGAAAGGATGTATCTCGCAGAAGACGTTAAGTTCGCGAAGTCGGCGACCGATGAGTTGAGTCACCTGGGATCCGCAGTCAAGGATGATGATTTTTTCTGCCATTGGGGAAATGTGCAAACCTTATATCCTGGTTTTGCGGTGCAAATATACGAAAACGGAAAGAAAAATCACCTGCAATCGTTACTCCGTATCAACATTGATTGTCAAATATGGACAAGTATCTCCGTATCATACCGATTTGAACGTTTTTTACGTCAAAAAATTGAGAGAATCAGCAAAATCTGAGTAATTTTGCAGGCTAAATCAAAAGGGAACAATTTATATCAGCGGGTGAGGTACCCGCAATCACGTTTATGGAAGTACGCAATATAGCAATCATCGCCCATGTCGACCACGGCAAGACAACTCTCGTCGACCGTATGATTTACCAGGCAGACCTGGTAAGGAAACCCGAGAATCTGGGCGAGCTCATCCTCGACAACAATGACCTCGAAAGGGAAAGGGGCATCACCATTCTCGCAAAGAACGTCTCAGTTGTCTACAAGGGTGTTAAGATCAACATCATCGACACTCCCGGCCACAGCGACTTCGGAGGAGAAGTCGAAAGGGTTCTGAACATGGCTGACGGAGTCCTTCTTCTGGTCGACGCGTTTGAAGGCTGCATGCCCCAGACCAGGTTCGTCCTCAACAAGGCCATCGAAATGGGCAAGAAACCCATTGTAGTGGTGAATAAGGTTGACAAGCCCAACTGCCGTCCGGACGAGGTCCAGGAAGAAGTATTCGACCTTATGTTCAACCTTGGCGCGAATGAAGACCAGCTGGACTTCCAGACGATATTCGGAAGCGCTAAACAGGGTTGGATGTCAACCGACTGGCAGAAGCCTACCACTGACATCACTCCCCTTCTCGACGCCATCATCGACATCATCCCGGCTCCCGCAATGAATGAAGGCACTCCCCAGATGCTGATTTCATCTCTGGAGTATTCCCCCTATGTGGGCAGGATCGCCGTCGGAAGGATCACCCGCGGAACCCTCAAGACCGGTGAAAGGGTCAGCCTTTGCAAGAGATACGACATCATCGAGAAATCGAAGATCAAACAGCTCATGGTGTTCGACGGACTCGGTAAGAAGAACGTGGATGAGGTCCAGTGCGGAGACATTTGTGCAGTGGTGGGAATAGAAGGTTTCGAGATCGGTGACACCATCGCCGACTTCGAGAACCCCGAAGCCCTTCCGCCCATCTCCATCGATGAGCCTACGATGAGCATGCTCTTCTCCATCAACAACTCCCCCTTCTTCGGTAAAGACGGCAAATACGTAACTTCCCGTCACATAAAGGAGCGCCTTGACAAGGAGCTCGAGAAGAACCTCGCACTCAGGGTGAAGCCCGGCATGAACGCGGATTCATTCGTGGTATACGGACGAGGCGTTCTCCACCTTTCAGTGCTCATCGAGACCATGAGAAGGGAAGGATTCGAACTTCAGGTCGGACAGCCCAAGGTCCTTGACAAAACAATCAACGGACAGAGGTGCGAACCTATAGAGGAACTGTCCATCGAGGTTCCCGAGAACTTCGTCGGTGCGGCGATAGAACTCACTACAAGGCGCAAAGGTGCCCTCATCCATATGGAGCCCCGTGGAGACAGGACTCTCCTCGAGTTCGAAATCCCCACTAGAGGCATTATGGGTCTGCGCAGCAACATGCTTACAGCAACCCAGGGAGAAGCCATCATGGCCCACAGGTTCAAGGATTACCAGCCATACAAGGGTGAGATAGAGAGAAGGAACAACGGTTCGCTCGTTTCCCTGGAAACCGGAGAGGCTGTCGCTTACTCCATGAACAAGCTCCTCGACAGGGGCAAGTTCTTTGTCGAACCCGGAGAAGAAATCTACGGTGGACAAGTAGTCGGAGAGCACACCAGGGAAAGGGACCTCAACGTGAACATCTGCAAGACGAAGAAGCTCACGAACGTCAGGGCAGCGGGCAGCGATGAGAAGATCGTTCTTCCTCCCGCAATCAAATTCTCCCTCGAGGAAGCTCTCGAGTATATTCAGGAGGATGAGATGGTGGAAGTCACTCCTCATCACATGAGATTGCGCAAAACTTTGCTCGATCCGCTCGACAGAAAAAGAAAATCTGATCAAGAGGATTGAATTTTAAAAAATAATTCATATCTTTGCAGCCCTTAATCCGTTTAAGGCTTATGAAGGATATATTTGTAATACCTCTAAATGGATTGCCTACCGGAAAAAGCGATTTTTCTTGGTATGCGGACAAGGAGTTCTTTGGAAGTTTTGACAACTCAGACATCCTGGATGCGGACATCCATGTGGATTGTGTCCTTGAGAAATCGGGCAATTACATGGGCATCGACCTGGAGATTAGGGGAACGGTAACGGTTCCTTGTGACAGGTGCCTCGAGGATCTGGAGATTCCTGTGGAAGAGGAGAGGAAATTAAGCGTAAAGTTCGGAAACGAACCCACCTCACCCTTGGATACGGAAGAGGGAGAAAGAGAAACAGTCTATTTCTCCACAGAAGAGCCGGTCATTGACCTGCGCCAGATAGTGTATGATTACACATGCCTCGCCGTTCCGATGCAAAGAGTCCACAAAGAAGGTGAATGCAATCCAGCAGCGGTCGCGCACCTTTCCAGTGAGTCTGACGTGGTCAAACCCAAGGAGACAGCAACGGACAACCCGTTTGCGGCATTGAAGGATCTCCTGGCAAAAAAGCAAGACTCCTGAAGCCTTACAGATTAGGAATTGGTTAGAATAATTAAAAAAGTTATATACAATGGCACATCCGAAACACAAACTCTCAAAGCAGAGAAGGGATAAGAGAAGGACTCATGACTTTGCAGCGGTTCCCACCCTCGCAACCTGCTCTAATTGCGGTGCAACCGTGCTTTATCACACCGTTTGCCCCGAGTGCGGTTACTACAGAGGCCGCCAGATCATTGTAAAGGAAGCTGAGTAGTTCCCTTTAGACTGACATATCCGGGTTACCGGAAATGGCCCGATAGTTCAACGGATAGAACGGAAGTTTCCTAAACTTTAAATCGAGGTTCGATTCCTCGTCGGGCTACACGAAAGGCACGCAATCAATTGCGTGCCTTTTTGTTTTGATTTGAGATAACGCTATCTTTGAATCGAATAGACCAGATAGCATGAAAAAAATCTTTCTCGCAATTCGGCATAACGACCGTAAACAGGTTAAGGACATGATCTGCAAAAAACCTGAATCAGTTCATTGCGCGGCCAAACAGAAGGAGAACTAAATCGACGCCATCTCCCGTCCGAGTTGGCGGATCGTTCTGATAATCTGTTGCGTCCGTTTTTCTCTGCAAGTATTTTTTTGACATTCAAATAGTAATTGCGATATTTACGTTGCGACTTTTTCGCAACCACAAATACGCAATAACATGGGATTTCATATTTATAATCCTTTCTTTATTTCCGCTTCCAGCAGCGTTAAGAGCACCCCCGGATGTTGGACGAAGAAGTCATTTACCATTCTACCGGCTTCTAACGCATAGTATTGTTCAACAGGAATAATTCATATCATTATGAGATACTTTTCTTTAATTCTCACCGCTCTTTTTTTGGGCATGTATGCATCATACGCACAAGTTGTGATTCCCCTCCCCACAACAAGTGAAGGTCCAGATGTCGAATTCGAGCAGAATGACGCATACTACAATGTTTCAGTACCAACTATTACTATGGTACCGGCAAAAGGAGTTGCTGGGAACACTCCTGCGATGATTGTATGTCCTGGCGGAGGATACCTCTTCGTCGGAAAGGACGGTGAAGGATTCAATGTCGCGAATGCACTCGCGGAAAAAGGCATCACCTGCTTCGTCCTGAAATACAGGACAAGACCCCTGGGCAATACACGGGAGGAGTCCTTGAGCAATCTCCGCTCCTACATGGGAGAAATCATGGGAGACGGATTCACCCCTGACGGACAGAAAACCGCTGACAACGCATACGAGGATGCTCTTGCCGCGATTCGCCTCGTCCGTTCCAGAGCCGAAGAATTCGGCATTGACCCCACAAGAGTAGGAATAGTCGGATTCTCAGCCGGTGCGAACCTCACAATGAGAGTCGGGCTGCACCATACGCCGGACACGGCCCCCTCAATAGTGGCTCCCATTTATCTTTGGATGCAGAAAGACTATACAATCCCTGAGGATGGCGCTCCCCTTTTCCTTTGCGCTCCCCAGAAAGATCTCTGCCCGACCGACATGTCATACGACATGTACAAAGCCTGGAGTGAAAAGAACCTCCCTGCTGAGATTCACGTCATAACCGGAGCAAGTCACGGTCACGGATACCATGGTGGGACCAGACCTTCAGACGTTTGGATGGAGTATTTCCTGTCGTTCCTTTCTCGAAACAAGTTCTTGCAATAGACAACAAAAACACCCTGATATGAAAAAGACTCTTTTTGCATTTCTGCTGATTGTTCTGCCCTTGATATCACAGGCGCAGGGAATGGATCCCCAAGCAAGGGCGCAGTTCGCCAGGATATTCTGGAGGCCTTCCGCCAAAACAGTCAAACTGTATGAGAGCGACGGGCCCATCAGAAGTACCCAACAAAAGGCTGATTTCACTGAAGCACTACTTGAAATCTACTCTCCCAGAGAGGATGAGAACAACGGCCTTTGTGTCATAATGTGCCCCGGCGGAGGTTATGCCGGAGAATCCCAGAGCTACGAAGGAAGGGATTTCGCACCTTGGTTCACAGCAAGGGGAATAACCTACTGCATGCTCCAGTACAGGCTCCCTGGCGGACATCATGAGATTCCTCTATCGGATGCCGAAGCAGCCATGAATTATCTCCGTGCCCATGCCGGAGAGTTGGGAATCAAGAAGATAGGCATAGCCGGATGCTCAGCAGGAGGTCATCTGGCTTCCACTCTCGCCACCCATTACTCATCATCTGCCACAAGGCCGGATTTCCAGATACTTCTGTATCCAGTGATAACCATGGACACTTCTTTCACTCATATGGGATCGAGGGACAACCTTCTTGGAAACAATCCATCACAAGAACTTGTCGACCTGTATTCCAACGAAAAACAAGTTACAAAAGACACCCCTGAAGCATTCATAGTACTCGCGAGCGATGATTTTCTGGTGCCCGTCAAGAACAGCACCAGATATTACGAAGCACTGGTTGAAAAAGGTGTTGGAGCCACCCTTCTTTGCTACCCGACAGGAAACCACGGATTCGGGAACAACGACACCTTCAAATACCGAAACAACTGGCTCGATGAGCTTGACACCTGGATCAACAAGACCCTGCTGAAATAGGAGGATGCATTTCAAATAATCAGAAATTTCAACTATAGCCATATGAAAAGAATCATTCAAATTCTCGCAGCATCTGCGCTGCTTCTTTCCTGCTTCGCAACCGGAGCCCAGGAGATGAATTCCCTCATGTTCCGCCGCGGAGTCACTTCTCCCGAACTCTCCGACGGCAACATCACCTTCCGTTTCGTCGGTCCCAAAGCCAGGAAAGTCGAGGTCTCCCCTTCTTGGCTGGGATACACCCAGACTCTGCAGATGACCCAGGGTCAGGACGGAGTATGGTCAGTCACCGTTCCCCAGCCCGAGCCCGAGCTCTACACCTACACATTCATGGTGGACGGAGTCTCAATGCTGGACCCTTCGAACATTTTCGTGCAGAGGGACGGTTCACGCTACATGAACGCTGTGCTCATTCCTGGAGGATATGCTGACGATTACGCTGAATGCTCAAAGCCGGGAAACGTTGAACACGTCTGGTATTATTCTGCCGAAAACGGTATGACAAGAAGGATGTACGTCTACACTCCCTATGGCTATGACCGGACCAACACAAAGAAGAAATACCCCGTGCTTTATCTGCTCCACGGAGGTGGTGGTGACGAAGACGCATGGTCCACTCTCGGAAGGACGTGTCAGATTCTTGACAATCTGATTGCCAAAGGAAAAGCTGAGCCGATGTTCGTCGTAATGCCGAACGGCAATCCCAACCAGTACGCAGCACAGACTCTTGGCATCCCGGTCAAGCAGGATGTGAAAGAGTACGCTTCGGGGTTTGACAATTACTCTTCCCTGGTGTCAGACATCCTCCCCTACATCGAGAAGAACTACCCTGTCATCAAGGACCGCAAGGGCAGGGCCGTAGCCGGTCTTTCAATGGGCGGCGGACAGTCATTCTTCATTGCTTTCAGGAATGTGGATGTCTTTGCCAATGTCGGTATATTCTCTTCGGGGCTCATCGGATCGACAGCCATCGGAGGAGCGCCCTTCGATGCCGAGTCACTCTTCCCCGGGATGTATTCTTCTCCCGCCAAGTACAACCGGTTTGATGTAATCTATCTCTCCTGTGGAGAACAGGACAACAGGATTGACGGGATGAAGGATTTCAAGCAGAAACTTGACCAGAACGGATACCGGGGAGTAGTATGGCAGCAGTATCCCGGTGGTCACGAATGGAAAGTGTGGAGACGCAACCTTTCCGATTTCGTGCAGCTGATTTTCCACAAATAGCGAGACATTCTTGCCATAAGAGTTCACCCGGCCGTTAATGACCGGGTGATTCTTATTGTCAGGTGACCTTGGATCAGATCACTTCCCTCTTGAGTACTTCAGAGCCAAGCCTCCAGTCGAAGTTTCTTTGTACAGGGAAGGGAGGTCTTTGCCGGTCTGCTTCATAACCTCAACGACATGATCGAAAGAGATACGGTGTCTTCCGTCCGAGAACACGGCGTATATCTCCGAATCCAGCGCCCTTGTCGCGGCAAAAGCGTTGCGCTCTATACAAGGAATCTGAACAAGGCCACCTATCGGGTCGCAAGTCATCCCCAGATGATGTTCAAGGCCCATCTCAGCCGCATATTCTATCTGGAAAGGACTGCCGCCGAAAAGCTGGCATGAGGCAGCAGAAGCCATCGCGCAAGCGACACCCACTTCTCCCTGACAGCCGACTTCAGCACCAGAAATCGAAGCGTTCTGTTTGACGATATTACCGATCAGGCCCGCAGTCGCTATCGAATGAAGGATTTTGGTGTCCGAGAACGAATGGCCCTTCGCAAGATGGTAAAGCACTGCCGGGAGTACCCCACTGGAACCGCAGGTAGGTGCAGAAACGACAATTCCTCCGGAAGCATTCTGTTCACTGACTGCCAGAGCATATGAAAATACAAGTCCGCGTGAACGGAGATTGACCTGATATCCCTGCGCCTTGACATAGTAATTGAAAGCTTTGCGAGGCAGATTGAGGGGACCGGGAAGCCTGCCTTCAGTCTCAAGGCCGCTTTCAACGGAGGCTTTCATGACTTCCCATACCTCCTGGAGGAAAGTCCATATCTCTTTACCCTCATACTTTTCCACGTATTCCCAAAGAGTGCAGCCGTTTTCATCACACCATTCTATAATATCAGTAAGGGTATTGAGAGGATAGATATCACCGTAAGAAGAGAGTTCCCGACCGGGTCCCTCTGACAGGGCGCCTCCACCGATGCTATAGACAGTCCACTCATCAAGAATGTTTCCAACGGAGTCAAAAGCCTTGAAAGTCATGCCGTTCGAATGGTAAGGCAGAAAGATGTCACCCCTCCAGACGATATCTACCGGAGAGGGAGCCAAGCCCTCGCAAACCGCGATATCCGTCATATGTCCCTTTCCGGTCAAAGCAAGGGAACCGTAAAGGGTCACTTCGTAGTGATCGGCTCCAGGATGGCGTTCCGAGAAGATCTTTGCGGCATTGTATGGTCCCATCGTATGCGATGAGGAGGGGCCTTTGCCTATTCTGAACAATTCTCTGAGTGATTTCATGGTTGGTTGCGAATTGGGCTGCAAAGATAATGCTTTAAGTCGTGAAAGGCAATGAAAATACAGCTAGGAAAAGTGGATGCCTCAGGGCTTTCTCATTTGAAAATTCCCCTTCCAAGCACCAGATCATGCACTGCCGAGGTGCAGTGTTTCCACCCGACAGCATACGTTTATCGCATGAAACGACTCCTCCGGAGGTCGCTTTTCCGTTTCCGTCCACACAGTGTGACGGATATTACATCTACGGGATATCGTACCTCCAGATGTCGTGTCCGACCGACCAGGTGACCCAATCCGCCGTCAATCTGAAGCAGAACCGGTCTGACGGAAACAAACGCAGGATATAAAACCCGAAGTGCCCCACTGAACGAGGGGCACTTCTTCTTTTACACATCAAAAATACTGTAGTCTATTACGCCTTAGATGGATTATCTATCCGAAGAGGATAATGTCCCCTTCCTGCAAAAACCGTCCTTTTGTCCATACCATCTCCGATTGCTTGATATAGAATTCCCCATCAATGGCCTGACTTATTAGGCCTCCTGGGTTATATGTATCAGCCCCCGGTATCTCCAATGGTTGCCGATACGGCAACTACACCTTTTCTTATTTTGCCGGTTTCGTTTTTCATCGTATGCGACGAGCGGCATACAGGGCAGAGGACTCTACACATATCGGGGCTTTTTAAGATATCTTGAAAGCCGCAAATATATGATAATACGTCCTTTGCAACAGGTTGAATCCTGCAACTTGACCTATAGAGCACTCCTCTTACGCGAAAAACGGCCCAAGATATCTTGGGCCGCATATAAATCAGCATATCAACGATATACGCCACTTTTTATCCTGCAAAATGGCCTATAGATCACATTTTCTCCGGCGTCAACTATGATATGAGATGGCTTCAATCTTACCTTTCCAGGGCCTTTTTCGCATCCGACAAGGAGAAGGAAGATGAAGACAAACCAGATGTATTTTCCAAGTCTTCGGATAGAATTATCGAACAGTCCGATCATTTACCGACATATTGTCAGTTTTTATCGTGCATCCTGTGTTATTTTTAAAAAGCCTATAGTGTCATGGCCTGCCGAAACGAAAACCACCATGCCATACCTTTTCACCCCTGTTTTGTTTTCTTTTATTCGCACTGTTACGTCAGTCAGAGAATGCATTGAAATATGTATCCATTCATTTTCAGCCTCCACAGGATTGATTTGAGCGCCTTTCATCTCTTCAATCTTAATAATCCGATAAGTGGGATCACTTCCTCGCTTGTCCTGAAAATCACTCCCGCAAGTAAAGATATCTTTAATATATCCACCTGTGATACATGAAACATTGACCTCGGTTTCTTCTGCTGAAACTCGGATACTCGATGGTTTCAATCTTACCTTTCCGGGACCTTTTGTACATCCGACAAGGAGAAGAGTAATAATGATGAAACAAAAGTACTTCCAAAATGATTTCATATCTCTTATTGTTTAGTGTCGAACTTATCAATTCCAATCGCCATAAGTAACAAGACGATAATTCCATGTATAATTTCTTGCCTGCACCTGTCGTGTTTCCGTATCTATAACGCTATCTACAGAATAACGGTCCGTTGTGGAGAAGGTACCTTTCTTGAAGTAACCATCACTGTATCCGTACCATCCCCAGTTGATATGATAGTATTCTCCGCATTCTCCATCAAGTACCCATGCATGACCAGTAGTGTTCAATCCATGATCAAGGAAGTCTGTTGACCCAT
>JAEEGL011771214.1_pt1 | contig 22719 bp, 19 predicted proteins | sample 9134231 | NCBI WGS metagenome assembly JAEEGL01 (sample SAMN16246548, study PRJNA631951) | gut metagenome | biome: gut microbiome; feature: rumen; material: fiber-attached | host: Bos | place: Iran: Karaj | collected 2018-10 | reverse complement strand
GCTATCGTTATGGATGAAGATAACTGTATGGTTGACGTTGCTAAGTTCTACATGGAGTTCATCTGTGATGAGTCATGTGGTAAGTGTTCACCATGCCGTATCGGTACTAAGAGAATCCTTGAGGTTCTTACAAAGATCACAGAGGGTAAGGGTACTATGGAAGATCTTGATACTCTTGAAGAGCTTTCAAAGACTATCCAGAAGAACTCACTTTGTGCTCTTGGACAGACAGCTGCTAACCCAGTTAACTCAACACTTAAGCATTTCCGCGATGAGTATATCGCTCATATTGTTGATAAGAAGTGTCCGGCTCACGTATGTAAGAGTCTTATGCAGTACAAGATCAATCCTGACAAGTGCGTTGGTTGCGGTATGTGTGCACGTAACTGTCCTGCTGGATGCATCGAGCAGACAGATTACATCGCTCCTAACCACAAGCTTGCTTCATACAAGATTGATCCTGAGAAGTGCGTAAAGTGCGGTCTCTGCATGAGTAACTGTAAGCTTAACGCTATAACAAAAGAGTAAGGAGGTAACTACTATGGCGATGGTAAATATTAAAATAGAAGGCATCTCCTACCAGGTTGAGGAAGGACTTACAATCCTCGAGGCTGCTAAGAAGTGCGGTTACGAGATCCCTTCACTTTGTGCATTTAATCACGGTGAGTGCAATCAGGGTTCATGTCGTGTTTGTCTCGTTGAGGCAACAGGCGCTAGAGGCCTTGTAGCATCATGTGTATATCCTGTAGCAGAGGGAATGGAGATTAAGATCTCTTCACCTGCAGCTACAGCAGCAAGAAGACAGAGCGTTGAGCTCCTTCTTTCAAATCATAACATGAACTGCCAGCAGTGTGACAAGAATGGTAAGTGTGAGCTTCTTAACGTTGCTTACCTTACAGGAGCTAGAGAGGGCGCTTTCCAGGGTGTTCATTCAGAGACTCATTTCGATGAGGTCGCTCCAGGTCTTGTTAGAGATACATCTAAGTGTATCCTTTGCGGTAGATGTATAGAGAGATGTAAGAACGCTCATGGTCTTGGAATCCTTGGATTCGAGAACAGAGGTTTCAATACATTTGTTTCACCTGCAGAGAACAGATCATTTGCTGATTCACCATGTATCCAGTGTGGTCAGTGTGTAAATGTTTGTCCTACAGGCGCTCTTATGGAGCATTCAGAGATCGATAAGATCGACGCTGCATTTGCAGCAGGTAAGGTCGTTATAGCACAGGCTGCTCCTGCAGTCAGAGCTGCTCTCGGTGAAGAGTTCGGTTATCCAATCGGAACACCTGTTACAGGTAAGATGGCAGCTGCTATGAGAAGACTTGGTTTCGCAAGAGTTTACGATGTAAACTTCGGTGCTGACCTCACAATCATGGAGGAAGGAACAGAGCTTCTCGGACGTCTTACAAATGGTGGTACACTTCCGATGATCACATCATGTTCACCGGGATGGATTAACTATGCAGAGTACAACTATGGAGATCTTCTTCCACACCTTTCATCATGTAAGTCTCCTCACCAGATGCAGGGCGCTATCATCAAGTCCTACTGGGCAGAGCAGAATGGTATCAAGCCGGAAGATATTTTCGTAGTTTCAGTTATGCCTTGTACAGCAAAGAAGTTCGAGAAGGACAGAGAGCAGCTTAAGGTTAACGGTCTTAACGACGTTGACGCTGTTATCACAACTCGTGAGCTTGCTCGTATGATCAAGAGATCAGGTATCCTCTTCAACAGACTTCCTGATGAAGATTGGGATCAGGATATCATGGGCGATTACACAGGTGCTGCTGTTATCTTCGGTGTTACCGGTGGTGTTATGGAAGCAGCTCTCAGAACTGTATACTTCAAGCTTACAGGTAAGGAATCTGAGCCAATCGAGTTCAAGGCTGTTCGTGGTCATGACGCAGGTATCAGAGAGGCTTCACTTGATATCAACGGAACAACAGTTAACGTTGCTATCGCTTCAGGTATGAAGTCAGCTAAGGTTCTCCTTGATGAGATCAGAGAAGGCAAGTCAAAGTACGCTTTCATCGAGATCATGGGATGCCCAGGTGGATGTATCAACGGTGGTGGACAGCCTTACGTTCGTGAGTGCTTCCTTCCTAACGAAGATGACGACATCATGGATACATACAAGGAGAAGAGAGCACAGGCTCTTTACACAGAGGATGAGAGACAGACACTTCGTCAGTCACACAACAATCCTCAGATCATTGAGCTTTATGAGAAGTTCCTTGGTGAGCCTAACAGCCACAAGTCACATGAGCTTCTGCATACAACATATGCAGCAAGAGAAGGATTCAATGAAGTTCAGTAAGGTTTACGCCTGATTCAAGGGAGTTTTCAGTCCCCGGATGGTTTTCCATCCGGGGATTCTTTTTATATACGGACGCCTTGGGAAACTTAGTATTGTGCTGGAATGGCGAAATTTGTTATAATCATGGTTGGGTTTACTATAAACTAAGAGAGGGTATTCGTATGGAAGATAAAAGATATGCCGTGCTGATTGATGCGGATAATATTTCTTCGAAATACATAACCAGCATCCTTGATGAGATGACAAAGTATGGGGTTGTTACATATAAAAGGATATATGGTGACTGGACTACCAGTCAGGCTACGAAGTGGAAGAAGGAGCTGATGGAGAATTCCATTACGCCTATTCAGCAGTTCAGGAATACTGTTGGAAAGAATGCTACGGACTCCACACTTATAATAGATGCAATGGATATTCTATATACAGATAACGTTGATGGTTTCTGTATCGTATCCAGTGATGGAGACTTCACAAGACTTGCAAGCCGTCTCAGAGAATCCGGTATGAATGTTATAGGTATGGGAGAGAATAAGACTCCCCGTTCTTTCAGAGCGGCCTGTACAGTTTTTACTGACCTTGAAATTCTTCTTGATCAATCTGAGGATGATGCTCTTGGCAAGCGTGCCGGTGGTGGAAAGAAGAAGGCTAAGGCTAAGAACGTTATAGATCAGAAGATCATCGAGAACTCGATCATCGAGATCATTACCGAAAACGACAACAAGGGAAGAGCCACGGGACTGGGCGAGATCGGAAGCAGACTTCAGAAGAAGTACTCCGACTTCGATGTTCGTAATTACGGCTACAGTTCGCTTTCAACCTTCATTGACGAAACGGATGCATTTGATCTGACAAAGACCAACAGTACTGTCCTTGTAGCTATCCATGAGGATACGGATATGAAGGAACGAGTTATCAATTTTGCCATCGATGCGGTAAAGAAGGCCGGCGACAAGGGTATCGAGCTTGGTTACTTAGGACAGAAGATTCACTCTGAATTCCCTAAGTTCAATGTTAAGGAGTTTGGTTATTCAACTCTTTCCAAGTTTATCCATGGTATCAGAGGTCTTAAGATTGAGAATGATGGCAGCAGGATGAAGATTGTTGCTAAACAGTAGAAAACAGCATTTTAATTTTTACAAAAATGTAACCATAAATTTGCAATTGTATTACGTATATTAATTAAAAGCAGGAGAATGTATGACTGATGAGCAGTTCAGCCTGTGCATGCAGCGGATGGCCGGTGGAGACCAGGACGCGCTGCGGGAAGTGTACGAGGCGTATTTAAAGTTAATATATGCTCTGTGTCTGTCCAGGTTGAAACATAAAGAATCAGCCGAAGACGTGACATCCGAGTTCTTTATCAGGCTGTACAATTCTGCTGCAACCTATGATGGACGAGGGAATCACAAGGCGTGGATATCAACCATTGCACGAAATATGTGTATTGATTATATCCGGAAGAATAGTCGTGAGATGACTATCTTAGATGCACCGGACGAGGATGGAAATGTCAGAGAGATAGAAGATCCCGGCGGAACAGAAACCGGATCGGGATTTGAGACAGCGGTTGATGACAGACTTACTCTTGAGAAGGCTATGAAGGTCCTGAATGAAAAAGAGAAGCAGGTTATCAATATGAAGGTCGCAGGTGGAATGACCTTCAAAGAGATATCGGAGGCTTTGGAAATGCCTCAAGGAACGGTATCGTGGCACTATAATGAAGCGATTAAGAAATTGCGGAGGTTTCTTTCATGAGTAAAATTCATGATGGAAAACTTAATATGGATGAGAACTATCCAATCGATGAGGCTGTAAAGGATACAGAGCCTATGATCGATGAAGAGGTAGAACTGGCACTTCTCGAGGCTGTGAATATCGAGACGCCGGATCTGTGGGATAGGATTCAGGCCGGTATCAACAGCACCAGTCCGGATCAGAAAGCGCCGTCATCTGATAACAGCAGTTCCAATGTAGTTCCTTTTGAGAGGAAAGAAGAGAGAACTACTGAAAAGCTTTCTGAGAGTTCTTCCGAAGAAACTTATGATAAGACTTATGGAAGAAGACAGACCAGACGTGTATGGACTAAGTATGTAGTTGCGGCTGCTCTTATCATGATAGTTATGATTCCTGTTGTTCGTGTTCTGAAAGACGCCGGATCAAGAGAAGAGAGTGCTAAGGCTGAGAGTACTGAGGCTTTCTTCTACGAAAATGCAGCGGAACCGGAAGTGTATGAAAGTACGACAACTGCCGAAGTGGAAGCTGAGGAATCGGTGGATGATGATAAAACGATGACATATAGTAATTCCCAGGGTAAGAGTAAGCAGGATACACTAGCCGGAGGAGATGCTGTTGAAGGTATTGCATTTGATACAGAGGCGGCAACTATGGCAGCAACTGAGGCGGCGACTGAAGCGGCGACTGAAGCAGCGACAGAGGCATCAGTAAATGAAGAAGTGGCCGGTGCAGGAAGTGCTACAAAAGAGGCTATATATGGTAATTATACGATAAATGACCTTCTGGGAATGAAGGATAAAAAGATAGAAATTGTTAAATTCATAATCGGTAATGTATATATTTTAGATGGTGAATACTATATCACAGATTATGAGGATTGTCTGAGTGCGGAACATACGGTAATCGACAGTCCGGCAAGGATAACAAACCCTGAAGAATCGGGCCTTAAAGCCCTTATGGAACACCCGGATTTTGACCCTGATAAGAAGGTTCTGATAAGTATAAAATATCCTGATAAAAACAACACAAATGAGGTCGAAATAGTTGATATTTTAGAGGAAGAGTGATATAATAAACACAGTTAATTGATCATAATTTTTCCTCCATAGGCTGGAAGTCGTGCGACATAGACTTCCGGCCTTCTTTTTGCATTTTTATATATTATATAAAGGGATTTTTAATCATATTTAAGGTTAGACAAAACCTATGTATTAAAGTAAAATAGGTATATAACAGCAGGAGTTTCGGCTGCGTAAAAACCAGTAAGAAGGACACGAGTCAAAATCATGAAAATCGGAATATTTGATTCGGGAATAGGCGGCATATCAGTTCTGCACGAGGCGATACATTATCTGCCGGACGCAGAGTACTTTTTTTATGCTGATACGGACCATGTTCCCTATGGATTGAAAACTAAAGATGAGATTCTGGGGTTTTCAAGAGAGATAGTAAAATTTTTAATAGATAAAGGTGTGGATGCAGTGCTTATAGCCTGCAATACTGCAACAGCGGTAGCGGCAGATATACTCAGACAGGAGTTTAGTATTCCTATTATAGGGATGGAACCGGCAGTTAAGCCGGCAGTAAAGCAGAATACGGGAGACAAGAGGGTGCTTGTAATGGCAACTCCCGTAACCATAAGAGAGAATAAGCTTCATAAGCTTTTAGATACAGTTGATAAGAGTCATGCGGTAGATCTTCTGGAGATGCCGGGACTCGTAAAGTTTGCAGAAGCAGGATGCTTTGACACGGATGAAGTAAGAGATTATCTGGCCGACAGATACAGCGGGCTGGATACAAAGAACTATTCTGCACTGGTACTCGGGTGCACGCATTTTAATTATTTCATTCCTTTATACAGAGAGTTTTTCCCGGAAGACACAGCCATAATACATGGTAATTCCGGAACAGTACGTCAGCTGGCGAATGTTATGGGGGCAGAGATAACTGATGGTGATGCCGGTGCAGAGCGTATATCAGAGGAAAAGGTTACATATTATCTTTCCGGCAGAGAAGCCGATGCTGATACAAAAGCATTTATAGAAAAACTTCATGAAAGACTGGATCATATAAAATCAATGGGGTATTAAACATCAATGGGGAGGTACTAGTTATGCAGGAAACAAGACCATATGTAGCATGGGACGTAATGAACAGTTTTATGATCGATGCATTTAAGGGTTATGGGGTGCCTGAAGAGGATGCAAAGATATGTGCGGATGTACTTCTGGAATCGGACAGAAGAGGCATTGAGAGCCATGGCTGTAATCGTTTTAAACCGATTTACATCGACAGGATAGTGAAGGGAACCCTTCTTCCTGTTACAAATATTGAGATTGTGAAGGAAACTCCAACTACGATCGTGATGGATGCCCATGACGGAATGGGTATGGTGGCAAGCCATCATATGATGGAGTCACTTATATATAAGGCAAAGACCTACGGTATGGCCGGAGGAGCCATAAGAAATTCAACTCATTACGGAATCGCAGGCTACTGGACTTCCATGGCCAGCAAGGAGGGAATGATAGGTCTTACAGGTACAAATGCGAGGCCATCCATAGCACCGACCTTTGGAGTTGAAAATATGTTGGGTACAAATCCGCTTACATTTTCACTTCCAACGGATGAGGAATTTCCATTCTGTCTGGATTGTGCAACATCCATAGTTCAGAGAGGAAGAATAGAATACTATGCAAGAGAAGGTCGTCCGACCCCTGCCGGAACAGTGGTATCAGAAAAGGGTGAAGCACTTACTGACAGTGAGCAGATTCTGAAGGACCTTGTGGCCGGTACAGCTGCCCTTGCACCGCTGGGTGGAATAGGAGAAGAGCTTGCAGGTTATAAGGGCTACGGTTATGCGACTGTAGTTGAGATACTTTCGGCTGCCCTTGCAGGAGGACAGTTTATGAAGGCTCTTTCCGGAGTGGATAGTGAAGGAAAGCCAAGTATGTATCATCTTGGACATTTCTTCTTTGTTATCGATCCGGATGCATTTATCGGCAGGGAAGAGTTTAAGAAGATTGCAGGAGACATATGCAGAGAACTGAGAGCATCAAAGAAGGCTCCGGGTCAGAGCAGAATCTATACAGCAGGCGAGAAGGAATATGAGGTATGGCTCGATCGTAAGGACAAGGGCGTTCCTGTAGGTGAGGGCGTACAGAAGGATATAATAGCAGTCCGTGATGCGCTCGGACTGGACTATAAGTTTGACTTTGAATAGTTACATCGGGGGATAAGCTTATGTTAAGAGACTTTTCAGAGGAATACAGAAGCAAGCTCCGCAGCCCTGAAGAAGCAGTAAGGGTGGTTAAGAGCGGAGACTGGGTTGATTATACCAGTACGCTGGGCAAGCCGGTATTGCTGGATAGAGCCCTTGCTAAACGTCGTGACGAGCTATTTGATGTTAAGATCAGAGGCAATCTTACGGATGGTCCGATTGAAGTTGCTGAATGTGATGAAACACAGGAACATTTTGTATATCACAGCTGGCACTGCTCATCCTATGAGAGAAAGCTCTGTGATAAGGGACTGTGTTATTACATCCCTATGGTCTTTCAGAATAACGCAGCTTATTATGAGTTTTTCATAAAGGTGAATGTTGTCATGGTCAGCGTTTCACCTATGGATAAGCATGGCTATTTTAACTTCTCGGTTAATACCGGAGTTGCAGGACCGATCGTCAGAAGAGCAGATATAGTTATTGTAGAAGTAAATGAGAATCTTCCGAAGATTCACGGCGGCTATGATGAGTGCGTCCATATCTCGGAAGTGGATTATATAGTTGAAGGAGAGCATGAGCCTTTCAGGGATGTTCCTCCTATAGTTCCAAATGAAACGGATAAGAAGATAGCTGAGCATATAATTCCATATATTGTAAATGGTGCGACTCTGCAGTTGGGTATAGGAAGTATTCCGAATGCCATAGGTGATCTGATATCCCAGTCTGATCTGAAGGATCTGGGTATGCATACAGAGCTGTGTACCGATGCATATCTTGCCATGTACCGCTCTGGAAAGCTCACAAACAAGCGCAAGAACATAGATATGGGTAAAGGAGTCTTTGGCTGCGCCATAGGCTCAAATGAGCTCTATGAGTGGCTTGACGACAATCATGGAATTGCTGCATATCCGTTGGAATACGTAAACAGACCATTTACCATTGCCCAGCTGGACAACATGGTTTCCATCAACAGCTGTGTGGCTGTGGATCTTTATGGTCAGGTTGCATCAGAAGGATCAGGCTCAAGACAGATAAGCGGTACCGGCGGACAGCTGGATTTTCTGACAGGAGCATCGGCGTCCAGAGGCGGCAAAGCATTTATCTGTATGAGTTCTGTTTATAAAGGAAGCAGCGGAAGAATACATTCCCGCATCAAGCCTCAGTTTAACGGAGATATTATTACATCTCCTAGAAGCCAGGTTTACTTTATAGCCACCGAGTACGGAGTAGTAAATCTTGAAGGCAAGTCTACCTGGGAAAGAGCAGAGGATCTGATATCCATAGCCCATCCTGACTTCAGGGATAAACTTATAGCAGAGGCAGAAGAAAGAAAAATCTGGAGGAGGTCCAACAGAAGATAATGGCCGGAACAGCGAAGTCTTGTGATACGTGCGCGTATCTTACATATGACGATGAAACCGAAGAATATGTCTGCGACATCAACATGGATGAAGATGATTTCAGCAGACTGATAAACAGTAAGTTTAAGGATTGTCCTTATTATACAAATGGGGACGAGTATAGTGTAGTAAGACATCAGATATGACGGGAATTGCGTTAGCAATGGAGCAATCCGTATGTCATTAATGATGCATTGGAGGTAGTATGATAAAAGCTGAGAATCTGACAATGGTGTATGGAAAGGATTTCAAGGCGGTTGATAAGCTGTCCTTTGAGATCAATCCGGGAGAAATTGTAGGATTTGCCGGCCCTAACGGAGCGGGCAAGACCACAGCTATCAAGATGCTTACAGGAATACTTAAGCCCACAGAGGGAGCAGCAACAGTTAATGGTTTTGATATTGTAAAGGAACCTCTTAAGGCTAAGGAGAGCTTTGCATATATTGCAGATAATCCGGACATACTGCTCCAGCTTACAGGAATAGAATATATTAATTATATAGCTAATCTTTATAAGGTACCTTTAGACAGCCGTGAGGGAAGGATTAACGAACTTGCTGAAAGATTTGGAATAAAGGATTCTCTGGGACGCCCTATGAGGGAGTATTCTCACGGAATGAGACAGAAGACTATGGTTATAGCAGCGCTTATCCATAATCCACCGGCGTGGATACTTGATGAGCCTATGACCGGCCTTGATCCGACAGCGGCATTTGAACTTAAGTCCATGATGAAGGAGCATGCCGAAAAGGGAAATGCAGTTCTTTTCTCAACTCATGTTCTTGAGGTGGCAGAAAAGCTCTGTGACAGAATCATAATCATTAATCATGGACATTCTTTATATCAGGGGACAGTGGAGGAACTCGCATCGGCAAATCCGGGCAAGGACCTGGAAGCAATCTTTATAGATATGGTTGGTTCCGCAGACAAGTAGCATAGTTCAGAAAGTGAGTTATATATATGAACAGCTTAGGTGTTAGATCCCTTATAAAGATACTTCAGAAGAATTCAGAGATGAAGCTTCCGGAGAGAACGCTCTACAGAGTGCTGGCGCTGATAGCAGTCCTCGGTATCATGATCCCATGTACCGTTATTGTAGGATTCATCAGCTACGTTATGACAGAAGCACTGATAGAAGTTGATAATCCCGGCGGCGGAATGCTCTTTGAGATTCAGATATTATCAGCCTTCTCGATGATATTCGGAATACTGGTTATCTTCAGTGTGCTTTTCTTCTCATCAGACAGAGAACACTTTGTAACCCTTCCGATTCCGGCACATCATCTGATGATGGCAAAGTTTATATATGCGTATATTGCTGAGAGTATCATGGAGTTTATGATACTTATTGCGGTATTTGTGGGATATCTTCTGGCAGTTGGAAAGAATATCGGTCTGGCCGCTGCATTTCACCCGATATCTCTGATAGGTTCAGCTCTTGGCGTTGTGCTGATCCCGCTTATACCGATGATATACTGCGCGGTTTTCAGTCTGATCCTGATGGCCGGCCTCAGCGGAGTTAAAAGCACAAAGGTATTCTACAGAACCTCAACCCTTTTCCTGCTGATATTTGCAGCACTCTTCATCTTTTCCCTCAGAGGAATCGGCGAAGTAAATATGGAGAATTATGTTGAGTCTCTGGGCAGCGGAGATAACCTCTTCCTCAGAAGCCTTAATATAATTTTCTTCCCGGTACCATGGCTTGCAGAGGCCATAAGCCGCGGAAACATAGTTATGCTGCTTTTATATCTTGTCGGAAATGCAGCGCTTATCCTGCTGCTTTACTATGTCGGAAAAGCACTTTATCAGAGAGGACTGTATACAGCGGCTTCTCTTGGATCCTCCAAGAAAGCAGAGATAGGAAGAAATGATATCCGTGAACAGTCACAGTTCAGGGCAAGTCTCTTTAAGGAACTGAGAGTGATTCTCAGAACCAAGGCTTTCTCAGGCAACTGTGCATACATAAATATCCTGTGGCCGGTGGGAACCTGGATGCTGTTTCATTATACAGGACATAAGGGCTTCCTGGCAGACTATATAGCAATGTATCAGGCGGGCAAGGAAAGAGCAGGAATGATAATGGCGATAGTTGTAATATCGATTGCATTTATCGCGACTGCGCTTAACTCCCTGGCGTCAACAGCCTTTACGAGAGAGGGCCAGCATCTGGCATTGCTTAAGTTTATACCTGTGCCATATGAAACACAGATGTATGCCAAGGCGGCAGTAAGCTTCATGTTTACATATCCGATGCTGCTGCTTACAAATCTGATCATATGTTATTATGTAAAAGCAGAGATATTAACAATACTTTTGTATGCAATTCTGATGCTTCTTGCACATATAATATCCATTGCAGTGGGAATGATGCTGGACAGTGCATCGCCTTACACTGAATGGGACGATGAATACAGTGCCTTAAGAGGTAATCTGAATGTATTCTTTAATATGGCTATAATGATGATATTGGCAGTGGCTGCTCTCCTTGTGGGATTGCTTCTATACGATGTTATAAAGCTGCCGATACTTGTCTATTATATAGTGATATTTGCGATACTTGCGATCAGTGCTGAACGCCTGGTTGTAGTCGCACCGAAGAAGATAGTGATGAACATGGAAAAATTGTAACCGGTGCAGGTTAGAAATACACAGAAGGTACTCCGTGGATGCTATGCAGCCTGCACGTACAAGGGGGAAATATAGTGAAAGGACAGCACATAAATGCTTGAGCAGGATAGGAAAGACCTAGAGAGAAGAATAGCAGAACTTCAAAGACGTAAAGCTGCTGAAAGAACTGAAGCGGACAGGGCAGCAAGAGGTGGAGCTTCAGGTTCAACAAATCGTGTCAGAACGGATTCGGCAAGAACTATAAGACCGGATGCCAGATCCTATGCACAGAGACCGGAAAAACAGTTGGTTGAACCACCTTCATATATAAGAGAGGACAGAGCTCCATCATCGGGACAGAAGAAGAAAAGACCGGATGGACAGAAGCGTCCGAGCGGTCAGCGTACGAGAGACGGCCAGAGACCGGCGGGCCAGCGTCCAAGAGATGGCCAGAGACCGGCAGGCAGCCAGCGCACGAGAGACGGCCAGAGGCCGGTCAGAAGTCAGCAGCAGGTAAGAGGACAGCGGCCAAGGAATGGCGAGAGGTCGGAAGGACCAAGACCTGAAACCAGCAGAAAGAAATCCTTAGAGGCTGCCAGAAAGCGTAAGCGCAGAAAACAGATATGGATGATGCAGAGAGTAGGAGTGGTGCTGGGGGTTGTTCTTGCACTGGTTCTCTTCTTCTGGATGGTAACGCTTATCGGCAAGGCGATAGGAAAAAGTATTGCAGAAAACAAGAAGGCCAAGGAGGCAGCAACAGCAACGACAGAAGCAGTTGTTACTGAAGCGGCTACGGAAGCCACTGTGACAGATGCTGATCCGAGATATCCTGTATTTGAGGAGCCGGCAGAATATTCTTCCGATGCAATGAGGGAAAGAGGAGTTCCGGAGGAACTTATAGAATTCTACGAGAAGTATCCTGAGGTAGCACCATATGCCTGGTTCTTCCCGGAAAAGCATGAGATAGATTATGACATGGATATATCCAAAGAAGTTACGAAGGGAACCATCCCTTACTTCTGTCAGTGGGATGACCGCTGGGGATATAAGGATTATGGAAGCAGTTATATGGGAGTCAACGGCTGTGGACCAACATGTATTACCATGGTATACAGCGGGCTTACAGGGAAAACTTATTATACTCCATATGATATGGCCATATATGTAAGAGACAGAGGCTACTATGTACCGGGAAGCGGTACTGTATGGGCAACCATGGAGACTATTCCGCCTGAACTCGGACTCACAGTACTTAATGTACAGTTTGACGCCGAGGGAATAAGAAGTACACTCAGGGACGGACATCCTATTATCTGTAATGTGGGTCCCGGAGATTTCACCAAGGTTGGACATTATATACTTTTAGCAGGAGTTGATGATGAGGGAAAGATCATAGTTCACGACCCGAACAGTCCTGAAAGAACTGCAAAGCATTGGGATGTGGACGTACTGATACCTCAGATAAGAAATCTTTGGGGATACAGCTATCAGGAGTAATCGGCTTCGGTTACTACCCGGTTGCGGCCGTTCTTCTTCGCAATGCTCAGCATATGATCTGTAGCAGCGAGAAGAGAGGTCATATCCTCAAAATTTGAACATGCAGTTACACCACTGCTTATAGAGAGTTTGATATCAGGATGATTTTCGAAGGTGATATCTTCGACGATCCTCCTGATTCTTTCTATTCTGGTTGCGGCAACATCGAGGCTGACGGCACTGATGAGGTATATAAACTCATCTCCGCTGTATCTGGCAACGATTTCACCGCTATATTCATCCATAGTTTTATTGAGTTCATCGGCAATCTTCTTCAGTGCCATATCACCGAAGAGGTTGCCGTATTTGTCATTTATCTGCTTGAAATTATCGATATCAAGGAGTGCAAGATAGTAAAGGTCGGACTTAAAAAGTTCGATATTATGCATTTTTTCTATGCGTGTAAAGAAATAATGACGATCGTAGAGGTCAGTCAGTTCATCTCTTTTCTCAAGATAAGCCATCTTTTCTACGAGGGCGCGGCCCTTCTCACGTTCAGTGCGGTAAGCCATAAGAATTACGATAGTACATCCACATACAAAAATTGTCATAAATGCAAAGGATGAAAGTACATCCACAATTCTTGCTGAAGAAGAAAGCTTTGGACATAATTCTTCAGCAATAGCAATACTATTATCTGTACCCGGCATAATGAAATATGAGAGACAGATAATGACACAATCTAATATAAATGAAATGGAAAATGCAATCGTTCTTGATGGCTCACGAAGAATAGGAACTATGAGAAATAGTCCTGCCAGAAGATAAAGAGGAACTCCTGAATCTATTCCGCCGCTGGTAATAAAACCAACGGGGAGAATCAGGCAGTTCAGAAAATATACGAATATGAGTCGGCATGCCTTAATCTTATCAAGAGCCAGAGAAAGGTATAATAAGATTAACAAGAATACCAGAGAAAAAACACTCGTAACTAACGAGAATACACCGGTATTCTCCAGCGCAGTAAAGAAAATAGTAAGTACATTTACTATAATACTGATGCCGAGAATCATATAAAAGATACGATCTTCAAGATTAGTAAAACTATCCAGTTTGTCTTTGAATCGCTTTATCATGCTGCCCCCCTATGCATAACTAAGCCGATCTGCTGTCAGTAGTTCAAAATACCTTATTTAACTATAAGCCATGTGATGATGGCCATTATAACTTCACATATGATAAAGAATGTACTGATCTTCGGAACCTTCCATCCTCGGTTTTTCCTCAGCTCATCGTGGAGTGGGAAACGGATCTTTCCAAAAAGATTCAGATGTATGGTTCTCATGAGCGCAAGCTTGAGAAGACCTAAACCTCCGTCAACGAGGAATACCAGTGACAGAGGAACAAATACGAACGGATGTCCTGACTTCATGGCAAGCAGTGCTATGAAGAATCCTATGGTTCTTGAACCTGCATCGCCCATAAGAAGTTTGCTTGGGAACCAGTTGTAGTATAGATATGCCAGAAGAACAGCGGCAAGTATGATTCCCATGCTGCCATATCCTTCAAAGAGAAGGAAGAGGGCGATAAGTTCTACGACTGATACACCGCCGCAGAGACCATCTACTCCGTCAGAGCAGTTGGTTACATTTATGGAACCCCATATAAGAGCGATTCCAAGTAACACATATATTATAGCATTTATTTTGAATTCATTCCCGAAAAATGTAACGTTCGTTCCGTTAAAACATACGAAAATTATAGATCCTGCTGCTGCAAGGAAGAGGTCAAGTATTCCTTTGATAAGCTCTCCCCATGGAGCCTTTGCACTGTCATCGAGGAATCCGGTGAACATCATGGCAAAGCAGAGGATAATATATAAAACTCTTTCAACTGTTATCGGCAGAAAAAGAAAACTTACAAGAAGAAAAACTGTTACAAAGATAAAACCGGCTCCGGTGATCTTTCCTTTAGATTTGGTGTTGATAGGGATGATATTGCCATCCGGATCAGTAACAACCTTTCCGTGATCCTTTGGTAAGAATCCTGCCGGATGTCTGTATAAGATAAAGGTAATAAGACATGCGGCCAGGGCACCGATCATAGTAATCACGGTGTCTGACATGTGACTGCTGAGTAACGAGTAAAGCATAACATAAAAGTCCTTTCACTATCATTCTTGTCTATTTTAATCCAATACGATGATTTGGTCAAATGACATAAGTGTTAAATTGTCTGTTGTTTCTTTGCCGCTTGTACTGCATAATCAGTTTTGTTATAATGTCATGGGTTTTGACACACTCCATTAAAGGAGGGATAAAAATGAATGATGAGCTTGTGATCGGAGGCGTAAGCTTCACATCACGTTTTATATTAGGCTCAGGAAAGACATCAAGATATACACCGGAGCTTATACATTCAGCAGTTGAAGATGCCAACACGGAACTTATATCCGTTGCCATCGATACACTGGATGATATAGATAATGGAATCAAATACATACCTGAAAATGTAAGGATACTTCCGAATACATTGGGAGCAAGAAATGCTCAGGAGGCTGTAAGGATGGCACATCTCGCGCAGTCAAGAGGTCTGGGCAACTTCATCAAGATTGAGATCATGGATGATACAACCTACTTGCTTCCGAACAATCCGGAGACTGTAAATGCGACAGAACGTCTTGCGGCAGAAGGATTTATCGTTCTGCCATACATTTATCCTGATCTAAAAGCAGGAAGACAGCTGGAGAGTGCAGGCGCTGCGGCTATCATGCCTCTGGCGTCCCCGAGTGGTTCCAACAAGGGACTTGCAACAAGGGACTTCATACAGCAGCTGATAGAGGAGATCAATCTTCCAATCATAGTAGATGCAGGAATTGCCCGTCCGTCTCAGGCGTGCGAAGCAATGGAGATGGGATGTGCTGCGGTAATGGCGAATACAGCCCTTGCGCATGCAGGCAATCTTCCGATGATGGCAAGAGCATTTAAGCATGCTATCCAGGCAGGAAGAGAAGCTTATCTTTCACGAATCAGTTAATATCAAAGGAATTTATCGAATCAAAGGAGTTTGTCTTAAGAAAATATAAGACAAGAAGAGGAGAATAACAGTGGCAAAGAGAATTGGCAGAAATGATCCGTGCTGGTGCGGAAGCGGTAAGAAGTATAAGGTTTGTCATGAAGAGTTTGACAGACGAATCGAGGCAATAAGGAATCAGGGACATCCGGTTCCGACAAGAAAGATGATCAAGACTCCTGAGCAGATTGAGAAGATCAGAGAGAGTGCAAAGGTCAATATCGAGTGCCTTGATGTTGTTGCAGATAAGATCTGTGCAGGAATGAGCACACAGGATATCGACAGAATAGTATATGATGTATGTGCAGAGCATAAGGCTATTCCGGCTCCGCTTAACTATGAGGGCTTCCCGAAGAGCGTATGTACATCCATAAATGATGCAGTATGTCATGGAATTCCATCTTCCAAGGATATCCTTCGTGACGGAGATATCATTAATGTAGACTGTTCAACTATACTCGATGGTTACTTCTCAGATTCATCAAGAATGTTTATGATCGGAAATGTATCCGACGAAGCAAAGAAGTTGGTTGAGGTAGTTAAGGAATCAGTATACTTAGGACTTGAAGAGGTTAAGCCTTGGGGCTTCCTGGGAGATATGGGACAGGCTGTTCATGACCATTGTACAAAGAACGGTTATTCAGTAGTACGTGAGATTGGTGGACATGGTGTCGGACTTGAGTTCCATGAAGATCCATGGGTAAGCTACTGTACTAAGAGAGGAACAGACATACTTATGGTTCCGGGAATGATATTTACAATTGAGCCAATGGTCAATATTGGTGGACCGGAGGTATTTGTAGATGAAGAGAATGACTGGACTGTATATACAGAAGACGGTTCACTGTCAGCTCAGTGGGAGCTGCAGGTACTTGTAACCGAAGATGGACATGAGATTATATCTTATTAAGAGAGTTATGAAAACGGACGCTCAGACATCTGGATGTCACATTCCAACCGGCGTAAAAAACGCCTCTGGAATGTGCACCAGCATGTCTGAGCTGTTTTTTTGTAATATGTCAGTGAATAATATAGTTTATGATATAAATATATACGAATACCCCGTGAGTGACCATTTGCTTGTGTCATCTCACGGGGTATTCGTATGTACTAATTTATAACGTGATTATGCTCATCAGTTTTTACGTATACGTCTTCTGAGGAGTAGAGTATGGATGTTGGGGATGAGCGGTCAACCTTACGGTTGAGTGTCATCTCGTAGTTCATGTCATTTACGATATCCATATCTATCTCGCCTTTGATAACCATGTCTCGCATGATCTCCATGGCCTTGGCATGTGTGAAACCATCCTTGTATGGACGAGCCTCTGTAAGTGCCTGGTAGATATCGCAGCAGGTCATAAGACGTTCTTCTGAACTAAGCTGTGAAGCGTCGAGTCCGAATGGATATCCGCTGCCGTTAAGCTTCTCGTGGTGATGTGAAGCCCAGAGCACGATATCATCGAAGCCCTTCAACTTACTCAGAATCTCATGTGTATAGAAAGCGTGGTTACGCATCTGTTCGTATTCAGCATCAGTCAGTCTTGAAGGCTTCTGAAGAATCTCATTCTTTATCATCAGCTTTCCGACATCGTGAAGTGCTCCTGCAAGATAGAAACGTACACCCTTCTCAGTAGGATACTTGTAGTAATCTGCCATATGGATGGCCTTCTGAGCAACACCGAGTGAGTGAACGCAGGAGTAGAATGATTTATAATCGATTATCTTTGCAAACAGAGTTGCAAGATTAAGGATCTCAGTTATTGAATATTCATCACTAAAGGACTTGGTAGCCTTTCTGATGGTAGTATCAATACTTCCAAAGGAAAGAGCATTAAGATGTTTATGCTTAAAGCTCTTTACGAAAGCGGTAGATACTTCCTTTGAGAAGAGAGTATCTGTATTGGCTTTAACATAGGCTATTATGTTAAGATAATTAGCCTTGGAAATGTCGTTAAGATCAAAGTTATGATCTATGCAGTCGGCAAGATGTATAATCTGTGCCTTAATCGGAGTATTGTTTGCGGATCTTCCAAAAGGACCTGATCCATCAGCATTCTCATGATGGAGCATAATAACATCACGACAGTTCGTCCTGAAAGGGATGAGCTTCGCGTTGTTCTCACCGATTATACAGCGCCTTATATTAAAATCTGTTTCAGAATAACCTTTTCCGCCGTTATATTTGCGATACTGATGCTCTTCCTGATTAACCTCAGTAAGAGCGTTATCATGAAGAATTGAGAAGGCTGCAATGTCAATAAGATCCTTAGCGGAAAGACCTGCACCCTTAGCTGTAATGATTGATAGTACAGCAAGTCTTTTACTGTGTCCTATTGAAATATGCCCTAATAATTCCGCTTCAACGGCATCAAGACCATTGGAAACAGCATATAAAATTTCGTTAACATTTATCTTCAAAGCAGTTCTCCCAAACCCCTAAAAACTCAATATATATTTTATCGTAAAATGGGTTTTTTGTAAATATACGGGGATGTAAATATTACACTTGCAAATTTGTTAGAATGTGATATCATCATATTAGCACTCATGCACTTGAAGTGCTAACAGATTTAATGAGGAGGGCATGGTATGCTAACGATTCCATTATATGACACAGTACTGCTCCCTGATGTTACATTTTACTTTAAGAAAGAAGTTATCGAAGGATGGGAGATAGAAGAGCTTTACGATGGAGAGAAGCTCATCTTCGCATTTCTGCGTGATGATATAGATAGGGATGAAATTACAACAGATCACATTTTCCCGATCGGAGTGGCTGCTAAGATAGAATCCATAGATTCAGACGGCAACGTAAAGGTTCGTACCTATGACAGAGTAAATATCCTTAGATTTGAAAGAACAGATGATGGACTCTTTGATTCAGAATCAGAAGTCCGTCCTGAGATAAATGATATGGATGCCGATGAGAGAAAGGAATGCTTCGACAGATTAAAGCAGTCCTTCCTTAAGTTTGTATCTGCTTATCAGTGGGGCCTCTGGGCAAGAGGTGCTATCCTTCAGTGGAAGAATCTGAATGAGATGATCTCAGCTACAGCAGGTTATTATAATGTTACATGGGAAGAGAAGTATCAGTTCCTTGAGACTGACTCTGTCAAGGAAAGATATGCACTTATCGAGAAGGCAGTGTATGAGTTCTTTGAGATAGTGGATGTTGCTAATGGAGCGGAGCAGAGGCAGAAGGAACAGAACGAGAGTATATATAGAGAGGATGCTATCAAGAAGCAGATTGAGATCCTTCAGCAGGAACTTGATGAGATGCATCCTGAGAGTATATCTGATGTAAGAAAGTTTGAGAAGAAGATAGAAGAGTCAGGCATGAACGATGAGGCTCGTGCCGAGGCAGATAAAGTTCTGAACCGTATGAAGCAGGAAGGCCAGAACAGCCATGAGTACGGTATGCTTTATGACTATCTTGACTTCGTAACATCCCTCAGCTGGAAGACAGAGGATCAGGCTCCTATCGATCTTGAGAAAGCTGAAGAGATTCTGGACAGAGATCATTATGGCCTGAAGAAGGTTAAGGAAAGAATAGTTCAGCAGCTGGCTGTTATGGCACTCAATCCTAAGGAGGCCGGTTCCATACTCCTTTTCGTTGGTGCACCTGGTACAGGTAAGACCAGTATCGGACAGAGTATAGCTGAGGCCCTTGGACGTAAGTATGTAAGAGTCAGTCTCGGCGGTATCAGAGATGAGGCTGAGATAAGAGGACATAGAAGAACTTATATCGGTGCTATGCCGGGAAGAATCATGGAAGGCATTAAGAGGAGCGGCGCTGCCAATCCTGTTGTCGTGCTTGATGAGGTTGATAAGCTGGCTAAGGACTTTGCAGGGGATCCTGCATCAGCACTTCTTGAAGTACTGGATCCTGAGCAGAACGGAACCTTCACAGATCACTACATGAATGTTCCTTATGACCTGTCAAAGGTATTCTTTGTCTGTACAGCTAATACTATAGATACAATACCTGAGCCGCTGCTTAACCGTATGGAGGTTATAGACTTCCAGGGCTACACAGCAACAGAGAAGCTTTCTATAGCTAAGAAGCATCTTATTCCTAAGGCACTTAAGTCCATGGGTATAAAGAGAAAGCAGCTTTCAATTACTGATACAGCTATTAAGAAGATAATATCCAACTATACTATGGAAGCCGGAGTAAGAGGACTTAAGAAGCGCATAGACAGCGTCTGCAGATATGCGGCAGTTAAGCTTGTTAAGGGTGATTCAGATAAGATATCCGTAACTCCTGCTATGCTGAAGGAGTTCCTTGGAAGCAAGGGCATCCAGCATGATATGATAGAGAAGGGAACTCCGGCAGGAATAGTTACAGGACTAGCCTGGACAGCTGCCGGCGGAGAGATTCTCTTTATAGAGACAAAGCTTGTTAAGGGAAGCGGAAAGGTTATAATCACCGGACAGCTTGGTGATGTCATGAAGGAATCCGTAGAGATCGCCATAAGCCTTGTTAAGGAAATGTTCCCTGATAAGACAGAGGTTCTGGATAACGAACATGATCTTCACATTCATGTTCCGGAAGGGGCTACTCCGAAGGATGGCCCATCTGCAGGAATAACTCTTGTAACAGCACTGACATCACTCTTCACAGATAAGAAGGTCAACCCGGCCATCGGTATGACCGGTGAGGTATCCCTCAGAGGAAATGTAATGCCTATCGGCGGACTTCCTGAGAAGCTCATGGCTGCACAGAGGTCAGGCGTAAAGAAAGTTTTCATTCCTGAGAAGAATAAAGAAGACTTAGAAGAAGTGCCGGAAGAGGTTAAGGACAGCCTCGAGATCATCCCTGTAAAGAAGATTACAGAGGTATTAGAGGGCTGTAAACTGGTGTAATTTAGGGCAATGGCGTCCGGATCATGTCATCATAATAGATGATTTACAATTTAAAACAATTGTGCGATAATATGTAGCGTGCCAAAGACGGCAGTCTTTTGGCACGCTTTTAAATGCGCGGAAACGTGCATGCGGACAGGAAACTGTTCGAATGCCATAGAGAGGGGGCTTTCGAGATGGCAGAAGGAAAGAAAAAGTTAGTATTTTCATATAACGCGCCAGTGACGCTCACTTTCGCCCTGGCAGCGCTGATAGTGCTTATCATAGGAAAGATAACTGCAGGAGCAAGTACACAGCTCCTTTTTGAAGTATATCGTTCTAAGATAAGCTTTTTTGCTGTTATAAGATTATTCGGCCATGTACTGGGACATTCGGACTTTTCACATTATGCCAATAATATGATGCTTTTCCTCTTACTTGGACCGGTACTTGAAAACAGATACGGCAGCGGTACATTTCTTGAAGCAATCGGTATAACCGCTCTTGTTGCAGGACTTGTTAATATAATATTCTTCCCGGACGTTGCACTGCTGGGAGCAAGCGGCGTAGTATTCATGATGATCGTGCTTGTTTCTGCAGTAGATCTTAAAAGGGGAGAGATTCCTATAACCATGATTCTGATCATTGCCATTTATCTTGGTTCAGAAATATGGAATATGGTTACAGTGAAAGACAACATTTCCCAGCTGACACATATCATCGGCGGCCTTTGCGGAGCTGTGATCGGTGGTCTGCTTTCGGGAGGTGCCAGAAATAAAGGTTGAAAGGAGACGGAGTAATTGAATAAGAAAAAAAGGACGACGACTCTCATTATCGCCGGTTTAGTATGTGTGCTTCTTGTCGTAGGAATCATACTGACCAATACCGGAGAGCCTAAGCCTGAGACGGTTAAGGAGGTAATGAAGGATGCGGTTGTCCATGATTCGAATAAGATTAATTTCTTTGGAATAGAAGTTAATCCATCAGTGATATCAGCATACACTGTAACATGCATAATTCTTGTGTTCGCGCTGATACTAAGACTGTTTGTTATTCCTAAGTTTAAGAAGATTCCGGGAAAACTGCAGTCACTGCTTGAAATGTGGGTTGGATTCTTTGATAACCTTGCCAAGACAAGCAGCCCGCATCTGAATAAGTTCCTTGGAGCATATGTATTTACAGCGGGTACATATATTTGTCTCGGAACCCTGTTCGAGCTTTTCGGAATTCAGGCGATTACAACAAAAGGACATTCGATAGCGCTTCCGGCACCGCATGCAGATATAAATGCAGCGATACAGATGGGCTGTCTGTCATTCCTGGTTATACTTTCAGGAGGAATAAAGGCTAACAAACTTAAGGGTGTGGGACTTACATTAAAGGAGTTCTCACTTCCTATATCAATGAGCTTCCGTCTTTTCGGAGCCCTGCTTTCAGGAGCCCTTGTTACAGAGCTTGTATACTATTATGTAACACTCAGCTTTGTACTTCCGGTTGTTGTAGGTGTTCTCTTTACACTGCTTCATGCACTTATTCAGACATACGTTCTTACGATGCTGACTTCAGTGTTCTATGGAGAGGTTTCAGAGGTAAGTGAGAAGAAACCAAAACAACCAAAAAAGAAAAAAAATGATAAGGCTGCAGTAGCAGCATAATGTTAAATATATGGAGGATTTAAACAAATGAAACTTTTTAAGAAAATTCCGGCATTACTGATCATGATACTTCTTGCAGCAGCTCTTTCAGGATTCATAAAGGCTCCTGCTAAGGCAGATACAAAGAAGACAGTAACAGTACAGGCAGCAGAAGAAGTAACTGCAGAGGCAACTGTAAGCTCAGAGGCAGAAGCTACAAAGGCAAAGGCAATCGGTGCAGCAATCGTTGTCGGTATCGCAGCCAGTGCAGGTGCCATCGGTATGGGTATGTCAATCTCAAAGTCATCAGAAGCTATCGCAAGACAGCCTGAAGCAGAGGGAAAGATCAGAACTACACTTATGCTCGGACTTGTATTCATAGAGACAGCTATCATTTACGCACTTATC
>JAEEGL015086799.1_pt1 | contig 22720 bp, 19 predicted proteins | sample 9134231 | NCBI WGS metagenome assembly JAEEGL01 (sample SAMN16246548, study PRJNA631951) | gut metagenome | biome: gut microbiome; feature: rumen; material: fiber-attached | host: Bos | place: Iran: Karaj | collected 2018-10 | reverse complement strand
CGGAAAGCCTGTCCGAGCTGCAGGGCTTCGAGGAAGCAAAGCGCAGTACTCCCCAGGACGTGGCTGCCCTGACCATCGCCGCACTTTGCTTGTATCCCCGGGACAAAGAGGCGTGTTATGGGATGCTGGACTGGCTCCGGGGTCCCCGCCCTCTCAGTCCCATGGAAAAGCAGTTCATTCGGGACCGGTTCATGGACAACCAGGACTATATCCCCCGCTCCTATTTCGTCGGGGCCAAGCCGGAGAACGACTATCAGCCCAGTGAGCCTCTGACCTTGGAGTTCCGGGACAGGGTCAATCAGCCGGTTGAAAAGGATTACCGCATTCTGGAGATCCGTTCCGGCGGCGCGGATTCTCCCCGCACCGTCACTTTGCGGCAGAAGCCCTCCACCGGGGAATGGTTCCTGTGGGATCAGGCGCTGCTGGCCGGCATCCGGGTCCCCAAGAGCAAGGACGAATGGGCATGACACAAGCATCAGGACCTCGCTGTGACGGCGAGGTCCTGCGTGTGAATATCCGGGATGCCTTCTGGGACCCGCTCCGGGAAACCATACGCGTCAGGGCTATTCCCTACCAGTGGAAGGCGCTGAACGATGCCTTGCCGGATACCGAGCCCAGCGGTTCCCTGCGGAATTTCCGCATAGCCTCTGGTGCGGAGCAGGGTGAGCATCATGGCTTCGTGTTTCAGGACAGCGACGTCTATAAATGGCTGGAGGGTGCGGCTTACAGCCTGATGTCCAAGCCTGACCCGGAGCTGGAGGCCAGAGCGGATGAGGTCATCGCCGTCGTCGTCTCGGCCCAGCAGCCGGACGGATATCTGAACACGTACTACACCATCACCGCACCGGAGAAACGCTTCACCAACCTGCGGGACAACCATGAGCTGTACTGCCTGGGCCATCTCATCGAGGCTGCTGCGGCGTATCACCGTGCCACGGGTAAGGGTGTCCTTCTGGAAGCGGCAGAGCGATTTGCCGACCTGGCGGATCGGGTATTCGGCCCCGAGCCGGAGAAAATGCACGGCTGCCCCGGTCATCCCGAACTGGAGCTGGCCCTGGTCCGGCTGTACCGCCTCACCGGGAAGGAGCGGTATCTGCGTCTTGCCAAGTACTTTGTGGATGTACGCGGTACTGCCCCGCTGTACTTCCGGGATGAGGAAGCGCAAAACGGAAACGGACGGTATTACTTTGCGGATGGGCCGCTGGGCTATGCCTACTGTCAGGCGGACCGTCCGGTCCGGGCACAGACGGAGGCCGAGGGGCACGCGGTCAGGGCGATGTACCTGTACAGCGCCATGGCGGACCTGGTGGGGCTCACCGGGGACGACAGTCTGCGCGCCGCCTGTGAACGGCTCTGGACCAGCGTCACGGAGAGGCGCATGTACATCACCGGAGCCATCGGCTCTTCCTCCTACGGTGAGGCGTTCACCTTTGACTACGATCTGCCCAATGACACGGTATACGGGGAAACCTGCGCTTCCATCGGCCTTGTTTTCTTCGCCGGACGTATGCTGCAGCTGGCCCCCAACGGCAGGTATGCCGATGTGATGGAGCGGGCGCTGTACAACGGTGTACTCAGCGGTATGCAGCTGGATGGGCAGAGCTTCTTCTATGTCAACCCGTTGGAGGTCCTCCCGGAGGCCTGCGAAAGGGACTGGTCCAAGCGGCACGTTCTGCCGAGGCGTCAGCCCTGGTTTGGCTGCGCCTGCTGTCCGCCCAATCTGGTCCGTCTGCTGATGTCCCTGGAGCAGTACATCTGCTCCGTATCGGAAAATACCGCCTGCATCCATCTGTTCATTGCCGGTGACCTTACGTTGCGATTGCCGGAGGGTACGTTGGCGCTGCGCTGTGATACGGATTATCCCTGGGAAGGGAGCATCTCCTATACGGTAAACAGCTCCGTTCCCCTGCGCTGTACGCTGGCCCTGCGTATCCCCTCCTGGTCCCCCGGCTTCCGGCTGACGGTAAACGGAGATGCGGCGGAATACCGGCTGGTACAGGGTTATGCCCTGTTGGACCGCTGTTGGCACTTCGGCGATCGGGTCAAATTGGAGCTGGACCTGCATCCGGCGCTGTACGCCGCCTCGCCCCTGGTCCCTGAGGATGCGGGCAAGGCAGCGGTGGTCTGCGGGCCGTTGGTATACTGCGCGGAGGAAGCAGATAACGGTCCGGGGCTGCACAGATTCACCCTGGACCCGGAAACTCAGCCGGAATGGGCGGATTGTCTTGACGTGCCGGGGGGTGGAAAAGCCGTACTCGTTCAAGGATGGCGGGATCGGGATTGGCCGGAAGGCAGCGAATTGTACCGCCCTCTGGCGTGGCAGAAACGGCACAGGGCCGCCATTCGAATGATCCCTTACTACGCCTGGGCCAACCGCACTCCGGGAGAGATGCGTGTTTGGCTGCGGGTCGAAAAAACAACTGATGGGAGGTTATGACCATGCCGGTTATGGAAGTGGAGAAGGGTATAAACATCTATTATGAGGAACTGGGTGAGGGTGATCGGTATCTTCTCTGCACCCAGGTCGGTCACAGCCGGTTCACCCTGGAACGGGAGCTGGCCAAGCGGGGGTTCCATGTGTTCCTGCTGACGAACCGTGGTTTCGGCCGTTCCACCCATGTGACGGAGGATTACGGCGAGCATTGGTATGACCGCTTCGCGGACGATGTGATCGCCTTTGCGGATAAAATGGGCATTGAGAAGTTTGCCTATTCCGGCGCTTCCCACGGCGCCGGGACCGGCTGGCATGTTGTCCTGCGGCACCCGGAGCGGGTCATCTGCTTTTTCGCTGTGGTGCCCGGTCCCCACAACCTGGACGAGGGCAAGTCCTCCATCCGCAGCATGACCATGTCCGGAAAGATGAAGCCTCCGGTGATGCGTACCCCCTCCCCTGATCCCCGGGTCCAGGAACGCTATGCCATTGAGGATGCCTTGAGCCGGGCGCAGCGTGAAGCGCCGGATTACGCGGAGGTTTTCGATTCCCCGGAGACCCGGGCCATCGACTTCGGCCGTCCGCTGGCCGCCCTGCATACAGAGGCCAATGTGCTGGAGGCGTTGAAGACGATCCAAACGCCTGTACTGATCATCGGCGGAATGGAGGATCCCATCTCCCGGCCGGACCTGATGGTGCGTACGGCAAAATGCCTGCCCAACTGCAAGCTGGTCATCCATTCCGGCGTGGCCCATGCCATCCCCATGGTGGAGGACGCTGCCTCCGATGCTGTGCGGTTCTATGAGAATGTGGTGAATACCGGGTGGTATTATGACCCGGTGGAGAACGGATAAGGCTGTTCCGGTAAGCCGGGAGATGCTATGCAGATGGACTGGTCAGGGTCCGCAAGGAGCAAATGCCGGGTATTATTTCCAAAACTCATCAGCAGCAGAGAGAAGTATTCGCCAAAAAGAGAACACGGCTTTTCCGCCGTGTTCTCAATGTGTCGACATAGTGTCGACACATTGAGGACAAAATCAGAATTGTATTCTGATTTTGCATAGATCCAACGTGAGGGGGGACTCCCGTCCCCCCTCACGGACCCCCCATGCGTGTCGATACGTTGTTTTCTTGACTTTGTCTACAGTCTGAGAACACGGCTTTTCCGCCGTGTTCTCTTATCTGTTTGACTATGCTGTCTTCTCCGGAATTCGATCGGAAAGCGGCCTTGTTATTCTGCCGCCATCACATCTGTATGGATTTGGCCGGATCTTCACATGCTTTGATCGTATCGTGCTCAATTCGATCTGGTCAGACCGGAAGCGAAAGCCACGAACCCAGCAGCCTGTCGTTCCCGGGATAAATAAACTTCCCGAGCCCTGATGCAGGAAAGAAGGTCAATTCCCCAAAATATACGCTTCCGTTTACCTCATAAAAGTCAACGCGGAGAAAAGGGATCCCTTTTGCCAACGCAGCAGCCAGCTCCCGCATCAAATCGAGATGACTCGGCGGATCGATCGTCCTGTTCATATCAGGCGGGCAAATCACTTCTCCCAATTCCAACAAATGAGATTCCATGTCATAGTAGTTCGCACGGTGTTCAGTAAATCGGTCGAAATCGATTTTATAGCATTTGGGAACTCCGTTAAAGCAGAAGAACTTATAATCTCGAAGTTCTCCCAATTGACGGTCCTCCATATACGCTTCTGCAATGATCCTCGGTTTGACGTTCCGATATGGCCACTCCCGACCGTGAAGATAGTAACTCGTTTTTAATGCTTTTTCCAGTTTTTCTTTGGCCAGAGAAATATCAAGCGTTCTCTTATCCCTGCAGATAACGATGCATCCACTGTCATGTGTACACTTCAGTACAAACTGTTCAGGCAAACCGTCAAAACAGATCGCTTCAAAAGAGTCCCACACCCCTAATGTCGGAATGATATATTGTTCCCCGATCTGCTTTGTGACATAGGCTTTTGCCTTATACTTATCCACCATATCCGAGTAGATCGGTTTTCTGTCATTCAATTTGAGCCACTGCAGTTTTTCGTTAAATGTTTCAGGAGAAGAGAGATCCAGGCGATATCCCAGCTTTTTTTGAAACATGATTTTCAAATATTGTCTGTCGCTCATCCAGTTCAGCAGTCCATGCCGTTCAAGCTGAAAAAAAAGTTTATCGTTCGACTTTTGGAGCTGTGTGAAAAACATGTTTTGACCCTCTATGACATGAAATAAAGTTGCAGCTCATTCCCTTCGGAATTTGCGCAGCAGCAAGTGAAAAAGGCTCTTGACAAGTTTCCGCTCAAACACCAGGCAAACCGCCAACTCCTCCAGGAAACACACGACGCACACCTTGCAGGCCATAAGGATCCATGCCAGCCATTTTTGATCGGATAATGTAATATTCCTCGTTGATACAAATACCAATCCGATCGTGATCAAATCGATCGCAAATACTTTGATGAAATGTTTGTATGAGTAGACCTTCAGCTTTGTGATGCAATAATACTGCATATGTAATGTTTGATACAGCATCCCAACGATCGTTCCGATCGCAACTCCGACCAGACCGTAGAACAGGACCAATATGACCGACACAGACATATTCAATGCCGCAGCAATGATGAAAATATGCTGTGTTTGTTTATAATGTCCGGCAGCGAGTATCATGCATAGATAACTTATCCGCAGACAATAGCATGCGCTTGCGATGCAAATCAGCAAAGAAAAGGCCGGAACACGATAGTCAATATCGGCTATACCGGATGTATACACAGATACGAACGGAACAACGAGCTTTGCCGTGCATATCCAGATAAAAACGATGCACAAGTGGAGAATCGATTCCATCCGTGCGAAATACTGATTCAGTTCATCGGTTTCCTGCTTTACCCAAAGTTCGCCAAATAGTGCGCTGATGCCGGCCGTTACGGCGTCGAATAATTGCCGGATCCCCGCAACGACCATATTGTATACAGAATAGATCGACACATTCGATAAGGTGGAAAAGACCGACAGAACGATGATATCCGTGCTGTCCAACACAATGGCTGCAATATGCTGTGCGATACCGTTCCATTTCTGTTTTAGCGGTTCCTCTGTAAGCTTGATCCTGCGGTCAATATGATAGTGCTTGTTTATATACAGTCGGACATAAACCGTCCGTATTACATAAACCAATGAGGTTACCAGCTTGACGATATGAATCGGGACACCCAGGTGGATAAGCAGGAAGCATAGTACGGTGTTGATAATGATGGATAGTATACCAACATTATTTTGAATGTATCCTTTTTGATCTGCGTTGATCAGAAGACGGTCGACGATCCCGTAGCCGTATTGAACAAAGTAACTTATGCTGATGGTCAGAATCAGTAAAGCATCATATAAGAATCCGTGGGCCTTATCAATAAACGTGGGAAAGATAAGGCAGAGAACGACAACATAAGCGATCAGTATGATAAAAATCTTCTTGAAGAACTTATTCGCCGAAGCCAGGATCCTGCTGATCTCGCTATCGTCGTTTTCTGACAGAGGTTTATACAGGCTCGACCGCACGACCGCGCCGACACCCAATTCCATAAACGCAATGATCTGCAGAAACTGTGCAATAGAATGCAATAAGCCGTTTACCTCCGAGCCGTAAACCTTCAGTATCGCCCGAGGCAAAACGAATCCGCAGAGTACATTTGTAATTTGTAACGCGATCGCAGATATTGAATTCTTAACAAGTCTATGTTTTCTTCCGCGTTCTTTTTCCATCTGTCCCCATCCGCTGGTTCGCCGTTATATTGCAGTTTTCAAATAATGCTCGAACACATTTCCATAAAGGCGCTATATGTCTTCTCCAATGTGAATGTAGAGACCATTTCTGTTCTTGCGTTGGTCCCGAGCTGCTCTGCCAAATGCGGATCTTCGATAAGAAGCCTGACCGCATCCCGCAAACCGTCCTGATCCCCAGTTTCAAACAACATTCCGGTCTCCCCGGGAATGATGAGGTCCTTCGGGCCTGTTCTGCAATCGCTGGAGATGCAGGGAACGCCCACCGTCATGGCTTCCATCAGCGCGTTCGGCATTCCTTCATAATCAGAACTCATCAGGAAAAGATCCGTATCCGCCAGCACTCTTTCGATATGATCGCAACGACCCATCAGGCGGCAGGAATTGCCCAATTGCACATCATTAATCAGTTTTCTGAGGTTGTCATATTCACCGCCATCTCCATAAATTTCCAGTTTAAGGTCAGGATACTGTGCATGAAGCTCGGAAAAGCACCGGATGGCCAATGGGTAATTCTTCTGTCTGTCCAATCTGCCTGCCATGGTCAGGCGTGTGATTTTGTCCCTGTATGTTTCCTTTTGTGTATTAACGAACTTCTGGTTCACAGGATTCGGAACAACGAATATTTTGTTCTGATATCTTTCTGCAAAGAATTCTCCCTGTTCCTTCGTTTGAACCATGATGGCGTCGGAGTGCCTGGAAACCAGATCCTCCAGAAACATCGAAACCCCAGAGCCGCCTCTGTGCCAGGGGGAAACACGTACCGTAAAAACCAATTTGCTTGGCGTAAGCAAGGTGGCCAGGCGAGCGCAAAACATTACGGTGTTGATGAACGGGATCACCACATCCGGCTTGTGCTTTATAATGATCCTTCGCAAATCAACGATCCGCATCAGTTTTCTGTATAGATTTTCCTTGCGTTCCTTTAAATAAATCGCATTTACATTTCCACTCAATTCATAATCGTTCGGCGATTTTTCATAGCTGACAACATATACCTCATGTCCCAAATCGGCAAGATAGCTTGAGAAGGTCGCGATAAAGCGTTCCGCTCCTCCGCCCGTCAGGGTCCTTGTCACAAACATATATTTGCAGCTTTTACACTCTTTCATTACCCCGTTCCTTTTCCTGCTGACCGGTCGTTTATGATCCTGATCCCCGCGATCATTCTTCCGCTTCAATATGTCCGATCCAACCGCTTGTTGCAATATAATGGAGCTTGTTAGGGCCGGTTACTTCACTTGGTTTTTTCCCATTAAGGCCTTCGATATTGGAAACGATGACAGCATGATCCTCCGATCGATAATACCTGTACTTTCCTTCATATGCGCGAGCGCTTTGAAACGTCGGAATTTTCGCTGGGTCAAACCCCATGATGGTTGCGATGGTTTCATCAAAGAGCAGCGGATCATCCCCCATTGCGATCATTCCCACGTTTTTGGGAGATGGAGCGATGGGACCCTCCTTCTCTCCGGAGATGACCATATCGGCTACGATGAACATTTTTCTCTGAGGCTCAGGCTGCATCTTGCCGTTTTTATCCGCATAGCGGATGATTTTGTTCAAATCATTGATCGTTCGGCTGATCGTATGGTTTCCGTACCAGCTTCCTTCCGAGTAGCTTTTTTTCCCTAACTTCATCATAATCGAGCAGGCTCTGATCAAGCGCTGGATCCTGCGTGCTTTTTTGAATTCGTTTTCCGCGCTCAGAATGTTTCTTCGATCAAGCAGGCGGCTCCGAATGGAATGAAGCGTACTCTCGTTCAGATACTCGTCCCCGTTTTCGGCAACGGAACCGAGCGTATGGTGTGGCAGATATTCCTTTCTGACATTCGCTCCAACAAAGTTTTTGAGTGAAATGGTAACCCCCGCTTTTCGATGGGTCTTGGGCTTCGGCATATTGATGATGACATCCGCATTCAGGATATAATCGGAAACATAGTATTCCTGTGTCGTATCATGATGGTGCGTCGGGAGAATTCTCGGATCATAATTCGTGATCCTGATCCTGTCAGACTGATTTGAGCCGTAAAAATCGCTCTCATTCTCAATGTTGACGATTTTTCCCTTTGCGCCATCATGGATCGTGGAATAATGAACGCCATTTTTGACCACGGAAGACAACTCGCGGAAATCAACGATGCGGATCTCGATCCCCTTGGAAGCGTAGTAGTCCTGAAGCGCTTTATAACCGCTATTCATCAGAAGGTTTTCAAAGTTGCACTCTTGCATTGGTGCATCGCCGATGATGATTTGCCCGCTCCCTTTCAGTGCAAGCAGGATATAGTCGATCACAGCCGCCACGACCGCCGGCTGCGTATAGAGGCAATCCGTTCCACCCGTTGGGTTCCCGTTCACATCCATAACCATATTGGGCTTGATGAGTACATTGTCACCCGGGCGAATATACGCCCCCAAGGGGTTCCACTCCGCAGTGGCGAATTTTTCGCGATCCAGGCCCAAAATGGCAAAGCCATCCCGAACGCCCGCATAAACGCCATTCGGTTCCGGGGAAATCTCGTCGAACAAATACTCCGGGTAAGCAGTATCCGGACGAAAACGGTTTTCCGCATTGGGGTATCGCTGTGTTTTGCAGTCGACGATACTGATTTTTCTAATCATTTTGGTTTCCCTTTTCCACAAGACTCAAATCGATCAAGTCTCCCAACCGTCGATCCCACTCAACAGGTTGAAAAGGCTCGAACCCGCTTCCGTGATACAAAGTCATTTCGCCAAAATAGATCTTATCCCCGATCACATAAAGGTCAACGCGCATGAAAGGAACGTTTTTTGAAAGCTCTTCCGCGATTTCAAGCATCTTTTCCAGGCAGACCGGTCTGGGGATCACATGTTCTTTATTTGTGGGGTATAACGAAGCGAACCCCATATACTCCCATTTCGTGGAATAGAGATTCCTTTCGTGTTTTGTGAACCGGCCAAAATCAACCTGTATATACTCTGGTCGTCCGTGAAAGCAGAAGATCTTATAGTCCTTTAATTCCGTACCGGATTCATCCACCATATACTGTTCGGCAAGGATCCTTCTCTTTACATTTTTATATGGCCATTCCCTGCCAGTCAGGTAATAATCCTCCTGCATGCCCCGTTTTAGTTCACGCAGCACTTTTTCCTGATCCAACTCGTCTTTGTTTTTGCAAATATACAACCCTGTACCGGAATTATGGTTGCACTTTAACACGAATTGCGAAGGCAGCTGTTGGAATTGTATTTTTTCCGGGGCGTCCCACACCTCCAGCGTTGGAATGATATACTGCGCGCCGATTTTATTCGCAACGATTTCCTTTGCGGCACACTTATCGACATACTGCGTGTATTCGTCTTTCCGGTCGTAGAGCTTCAGCCACTGGAGCTTTTCGTTGAAGGTCAAGGGATCACTCAAGTTCAAATCATATCCGAGCCTTGCCGGGAATACTTTCTCGAGGAATTCCTTATCGGGAACGCGGTCGTAGAATCCATGTCCCGCATTAACGAGCGTACGGTAGCTGCTGTCAGTCATGTATTTTGTCAACAAGCGGATATAGTTTTTCTTCATCTGATGTTGATCCTCCGGAATGTGTCGTAAACATAATGAAAGTGCGAACGGATTGTGTCACTTTTCTGTCAGTCCCGATATACAACGACAAAAACAGTGCCAGCGCAACGCCTGTGGCATTTGTAAAAAACGCCTCGCTGGTGGATGCAACCAGCGCATACAACCACAGGGAGAGAAAGGCGACCATTTTATCGTACGCCTTGATCCTTGAAAACTGCCTCACGATCAGCCTGACGATCAAAGCGAGATACCCGAGGAAAGCGAGGATACCGAACTCACCAAGTACCCAAGGCCAAAACGTATCTGACATGAAGCCGTAATATTCTCGTCGGAGCCCAGTCACCCTGGAAATGCCGTAGATATCATAAATAGTTGAATAATACTTTCCGGACAAAAACGATGCAAAGGTCCCAAATCCTGAACCGAACGGGAAGAAATCAAATGAGATTTTTACAGCGACAACATAAAGCGCGATCCTGGCAGAGGACATTCCCCATGAAAGGTAAGTCTGGAACCGTTTCCCGAATACAAAAATAAGAACGATCGCCACTCCAAATATCGCCGGCACAAAGTAACGCTTTTTTATCTTTGTTTTTTTTACAAAGGAAAAACACTTGCGGATCACGGATTCCTTGATGAGCATAAATAACAGCACAAAGGCGATCAAAGCGTATGCTTTCATTCTCTGTGTCAAGAATAACAACACGCAGCACAGATAGATAAAGAACCGGTTTTTCTTTCTTCCCTCCAGCATCAACAGGCTGACGCATATCGAAAGACTCGCCACCAAAAAAGTCGGATGGGAAAAAAGGAACTGATAGCACCTGGTGATCCTGACCTCGGAAGTATATACGCCGATATCGACGACGTACCCGACCAATGCCGCCAGCGCTTCCAAAATGACCAATACTTTCGTGATGCGGCCCGCCCAGTGAATCATTATTCTTCTCTTTCCCTCAGGCCAGCCAACGGCAGCATCGTGCAGCACGATCATCAGTAAGGGAAATTTCAGAAAAGCGAACACATCCTTCCAAATCGCAGCAGAAGTTTTCTGAATACCGGGATGGAACAGATTCCCGGCAAGCCCTGCCAACATCACAACCAGCAGAAGCAGATAATTCAGTATTTCATATTGACCGCATCTGATCCGTTCTCGTTTAACAATGTGCCAGACGATCGCCGCGACGGCAAAGAACTCATCCCAATAATTGATCATGGGGATGAACCCCAGCGCATCAACCAGTATCAGGAAGGTATAAAGCAGAACATAAAAGCCAACCATCATTTTTCCTCAATTTCTTCTATCAACCGGATATACTTGGGGAGTATCGTTTCGGCGGAAAACCTCTCTGCCGTTTTCTTTACGTCTGCATAATCCCATTCTTTTTCAAGTGCGAGTTCGATTTTTCGGGCCAGATCTTCAATGTCCAGATAGTTTGCCAGGAAACCATTTACCCCTTCCACAATGATGTCGCTCGGACCGCTTGGCAAATCAAAGGAAACCACCGGCGTTCCACAGGCGATCGCTTCGGAAAGCACATTCGGAAAGCCTTCAAAAATCGAAGAAAGCACCACAAGCTTTGCTCTTTTATAATAGTCTTCAATGTGCTTCTGAAACGGCACGATCTCCACTCTGTCTTCCAGGCTGAGCTGCTTTGCCGTTTCCAGCAGGCTCGCCTCTTGAGACCCATTTCCCACCAAGACAAGCTCTACCGTATCATCTGCTACCATGCGGAATGCCTTCAAAAGCATATCAAGTCCCTTTTGCTTTTCAAAGCGGCCAACGTACAAGACCGTGTCGCTGCGGGCCGGAGATGCGGCATTCCCGATTTCTTTGCAGTATTTGTCTCCCAAAGGATTGTTGATCGTCTTCACTTGTTCCGGTAAAAAGCCGAAATTCTCTATCAGATCTTCTCGCATGCGTTCTGCCTGAGCTACGACACAGTCCGCTCTTTTGTAAAACGCTTTGACCAGTTTATTGGTAACAAGTCTCCGGAACTTGCCTTCAGCGTAGCGATACTCATAAGACAACGTGTTGATACATCTTCCGATAACGGGAAATTTCTTATGCGCGACACTTCTTGCAATGATCACATTCACCGCAAGCTCAGGACTGAAGGCAAACGCCAATTCGATCTTGTTTCGGCGAATATACTGAACAAGCTTCGGAAGGCTCTCCTTTGCAGAATGAACGCCGAGATCAATAATGTTTATACTGCTGTCAAGCTCATTGCTGTGAACATCATTTGATAAAGTGCCTACGATGGCATCCACTGTGTAGCCCATCCGAGCATAACGATTCATCACCGTCAGGAAAACGCCCTGCGCTCCCCCTCCGCCGAGAGAGCCGATAAATGCCGTTATATGCTTCACTTCCAGCCTCCGCTACTCCAAATATACTCTTTCAAGCTCAATTGCATTGGATCGTGCATCAAAGCCCGCTTTCTTGATGCTGTTGATACATTCATCAGAGCTTTCGCTTCGCTCCGGGAGAACCAGCTCCTGCAGCGCAGCGACCCATGCATCTGATCCGTTATGGATGCTGAGGCTGAGAACATTAGCCGTTACTGCCACGCTTTCATCAATGGTATCAGAAGCAAGACAAGGTATTCCCGACGCCTGTGCCTCTATCATAGAAAGCGGCATTCCTTCCCAGATAGAGGGGAACACGAACACGTCCATCGCGGAAAGGTATTTTTCCGGCGCTCTCTGCATTCCGGCAAACACGACAAAATCCGAGAGTCCCCGATCGGCTGCATCGGTTTCTATCTCTTCTCTCATATCCCCATCGCCAACCAGCAGCAGCAAGGAATCCGGCCTTAGTTTGTGATAATCCGCAAATAGCTGAATAAGAAAATGATGATTCTTTGGCTTGTATATCTTGCCAACATGGCCGAGGACGACCGTCGTATCCATGATCCCGTACTGCGAACGTATCTGCTCTCTGTGTTCCTTTGAGTATCTGTACCGTTCAACATCGATCCCGTTGTTCAGGATCAGAAACTTACCTTCGCCAAATATCCAGTCACCAGCTTTTTTGGAACAGGCGATGGCGTCCGTATACGCCTTCTGAAAGACCGGTTTGCAGATTCTATGCAGGAGCTTATGATCGCAAATGCTTGTATGGTTATGAACGATCCTCTTTTTTACGCCATGCTTTTCTGCTGTTTTTAATTCTAACAGCGCGGTCGCGCTGTTAGAATGAACATGAATGATGTCATAGTTTCCGTTTTTCAGAACAGTTGAAAGGTTATGAATATAGCTTCCCAAATGCTTCTTCCGGTTTCCGAGCGGATAGTAAGCGGAACCGCGATCCTTCAGTTCAGCTGCAAGCGCATCGTCCAAAACCGGGTTTGTTGAGGCAAAATCGATGTGAAGTCGGTCCTGATCGATCTGCCTGTACAGATTCATCATTACGGATGTAAGCCCGCCATATGGAACCATTGCTGTAGTAATAACGACTAAAACGCGTTTCATAACGGAATCGTCCTTTTCGATTTGGGTCAATCGGTTCGCAGCCCAATCATGTATCACACTCTATTCGTAAGATACTATTTTGTAATTCCTGATTTTTCCAGAATCCTTTGGCAGTTCTTGTTATCTTTGTAACAGTGTACTTTATTCATGATTATTTCCCGTTCATCTCTGTAGGGATCCTCGTCCTTCTGGATTTGCTCAATGAATTTGAACAGCTGATACTTATCCCTGATATGGGGTCCAGGCATGTATTCAAACGGGTTTTCAAAAACGAAGCCTCGGTTCTGATTGTATTCCTCCATATCTGAGACAACAAAGCAAATCGGCCTGTTAATAACCAGATACTCTAAATATACAGAAGAATAGTCCGCAATCAGCGCATCGGATTGCGCCAACTCCGAATACAGGTTTTTTCCGGATGCTTTGAAGTGCTTATCACTCATTACCTTCAGGTTCGATTTTTCATCAAACTCAAAGCCGCTCAGATCCTGCAGCGGATGCAATTTCACTAGAATTTTAACATTTCTTTCTTTTAGGACTTCATTCAATTCGTCCCATTCATTGTTTTTCAATGGAGGGAGCAGCGAAGAATCCGTTGAGTCATCATAACCGAGATAATTGGACTGGCGAAAGGTTGGCGTCCACACAATGTATTTATAGTCTCTGGCTTCTTTCTTTTCAAATAACCTGTCCTGTTTCTGTTCCCCGCATATACATACGTTGCTTTCAGGGCATCCAAATGCCTTTGCCATGATCGGACGATACAATTCTGAGGACGCGCACACAAAAGAGAAGAAGAATTCATTGCCGCTATCCACTGGCAGCATTTTCCCTATTTTTTTCAACGGTATGCCATGCCAAAGATTGATCACACATTGGTCTTTAGCCGGCTTGATGGGCATTTTTCCCATACTGTAGAAAACGTGGCCGCTTCTCATATACTGAAGAACACACTTTTTTTTCGGTATGAAGGATACATTGAGGGAAACTTTATCCGAATAATCTGCGGGATCTCCGACCCCGCAAATGATCTTATACTTTTGGTTGTAGTCATTCCTGACGAGATAGTCAAACAGTTCAAGGGAATTATCGCTGAGATCATCATTGGCACAGTAAATAAAGATAGTTCTGTCGTCTTTCCCGATGATCTTATTCATAAAAGAAAACACAGGAAAAACATTGTTCACCAGGAGTTTCTTCAGCTTCGTATTCTTAATCACCAGCTTGTCCTCTCAAAACACAAGGTCTTTAACGCTTTGAAAAGTATACGTCGGTTTGATTTTTCCCTGTTGGATTTCTTCTGCTGTCGTCTCACCAGTTAAAACCGCAATCGCAGTTACACCGGCATTCAGTCCCGACGCTATATCGGTATAAAGGCGATCTCCGATTACGACGGTCTCCTTTTGCGTGCTGCCGAATTTTTCCCTTACAATATCAATCATCGTAGGTTCCGGCTTGCCGATAAACACAGGCCATTTCCCAGTGGCATTTTTCAGCATACCGCAAATCGAGCCGCAATCTGGAATGAATCCGAATCCGGCTGGACAAGCCCAGTCGGGATTAGTTGCAATATACGCAGCATCTTGGGTGCTAAGGATCTCGCATGAATTCCGGAGCTTTTCGTAAGTCAATTCCGTATCAAAGCCAATCAAGACAACGTCAACTTTTTCAACCTTTTCGGTCACGTCAATGCCCGCATTCTTCAGTTCCCGCACAAAGCTTTTTGTCCCCTGGCAATACACTTTCGCACCGGGCTTCTTCGTTTTAAGCCAGCGGATCGTCGCCTGTGTAGATGTAAAAAAGTTGTCGGTATCTGCCGTTATCCCGAGCCGTCTGACCTTCAGCAGATAATCATCCACTGACCGAGAGGAGTTGTTGGTAATAAAAACATATCTCCCCCCATGTTTCGTGATTTCTGAAAAAAGCTCCAATGCACCATCAAACAGCGTATCCTCATTATAGATCGTCCCGTCCATATCAAAAAGCCACAGGCGCTTATCCTTCAGGACGGCTTCTTTCCCAAAATAATCAAGGAGCATCATTTTTCTCCCGCAAACAGCGCCTCGGCTGCCGCCAAGTCTTCATGGTTGTCAATCTCCAGCCATCGTCCATCAAGGGGGCAGGCATAAAACGCCGTATCAGAGAAAGCGTCATTCAGCGCAACTTCGCTCCAAAGTTTCAATTCGTGCTTTTTCTCAATATAATCAACGCAACGATTATAAAAAGCTTTTCCGCCATCGGCTCCGAATTTGTAAATGTCGATCGAGCTGCCAAGAGCATCCTCAGGTTTTATCTGCTTCGAAATAGTCTTGAGTATACCGTCACTTTCGACAACCTTCATAGATTCTTCGATATACCGTCCAATATCTACGACGACTGCATTCGGCGCGGAAAAGCCTTTTAGGGCTGCAATCACCGACGCATCAAAAAACACATCTGCATTCATCATAAAAAACGAGGAAATGATGCCGTCAGGAAACATTGCCCTAATACCCAGATAAGCGGAATACATATTGTTTGTCGTGGCATAGTCATTTGATACCACAATCTTGATCGTAGGGTATTCTTTTCTAACGACAGATTCCAGCACATCCGCTTTATAGCCAGAAACGATCGTAATATCTGAAATATCGTTCTTCAGGAGATTCTCGATCTGCTTCATCAGGATCGGTCTCCCGTTTACAGGAACAAGAGATTTTGGTCTGTCATTTGTAATCGGCGCAAGACGCGTTCCCAGGCCCGCAGCCAGAATCAGCGCTCTTCCGGTACTTTCATTGAAAACCATGTTTGTATCTCCCTTTAGAGTTCTTCCACAAGTTCTTGATACACTCTTCTTAGTCGATTTTCATTCAGATCTGCTTCATGTAAAAACGTATACCTGTTGTTTCTCATCTCGGTAGCGTGTTGCATACAGAAAACGAACGTATCTTCAGAAATACCCATAGTCTTTGGGTTAACGTCCACCTCAAACTTTTTCAGATAGTCCACCACCGGCGTCTGATCTTCATTAATAATCTTCAACACAGCTACTGTGCCAAGGGCAACATTCAAACCATGAAGATTCTGTTTATCACAATAGTAATCCAAAGCATGAGAGAACAGATGCTCAGATCCGGATACGGGGCGACTTGACCCGGCAAAATCCATTGCGATTCCTGACAAAACCAATGAATTTGCCAGAACAGCCAGGAATTCAGGGCATATGTGGTCAAACTGAGTCTTCATCAACGCGTCCAGCGAGGTCCTTGACATCATGTACGCATAGCCGTTCATTTCATCTTTTCCGCGAGATACTGCGAAATCCCAATCCTTTAGCGCCATATAATTTGAAATAGTATCACCAATACCGGCTTTAATGAGTTGAGGCGGGCAGCTGGAGATCAGTTCAGTATCCATGATCATCATTGACGGCATAGCGCATCCGAGGCTTTTGGGTTTCCCATCCTGCCGTTTTAGTACAGCGATAGGGGATACAATGCCATCATGAGCCATCGTCGTAGGAATAGACAGAAAAGGGCGTTTTGAAACAAACGATGCATATTTCCCAACGTCTAAGGTCTTACCACCGCCCATAGCAACAATACAGTCAATGTCAGTTGCAACCACCCGTTCAGCAACGCCCATCGCAAATGCGATTGTATTGTCATCCACCGTTTGTTCTTTGACTATTGCTATGGATTCTATTTGAGGCCGAACAATATGTCCATATAAAGACTCAACATAAGGATCTGAAATATACAAGACCTTTCCGGTAATATTTTGCTCTTTTAAAGTGTTTTCAACCTTGGTTATATTTCCCGGACCAATTCTTAGAATATTGTTTTTCATGCTTCGTCCAAATGCTCATCTTTCATAATACTTTGATACAGCTGTCTCTCGAACGATCAAGCTGAAGGAAAAACACAGTTTCACTTTTTTACCAATTCATCGACGATCTTCTCAAGCTCACCGCAGAACCGCTCATTATTGCTGACAAGTCCGTTTTGCATACTTGAAACGATGTCATTGTATTCCTCAATGATCCCGCCAAGCTCCTCAACATTCTTGACTACAATGATGTTCTTCTGGCGTTCTGCAACCGCTGAAGAAAACTCGACCTGATGGTCATTGACATGCTCATTATACTCTTTTTGTCTCGGCACAACAATTGGTACTTTTTCAATCTGGAGCGGCATAATAAAGCTTGATGGCCCGCCGTGCGTGATAACGATCCGGGCCTCTCCGACCATTTTTAACATTTCCGGATAAGGATAGAACTTTTGATACTTGCAGTTCTTCGGTTCATCAGTACTGAATCCGGTTTGAATGATAACGTCTTCCTCATGTTCTCCGGCCCATCTGTCCATATACGCAACAAGCCGGTTGAACTGCTGTTCATGTGTACCTACTGTAACAAAAATCATTCTCCGACGACCTCTTTCTTTTGATCAGAAAATGCTGCCAAGATTTATGGCTTTTGGATAGACCTGCTTCATTTCTTCCCATTGGACAATGAACCTGTCCGTAACAGGATAGCAAAGCTTCCCCGAGATCGTCGGTTTATCAATGCGGTCAAAAACTTCAATATAGATCGTCTTGGCACCACACAGTTTTCCGATCCAAAAGAACGGGATCGCGGGAGCTGCGCCAGATGATACGATCAGATCCGGTTTTTCGTTTCGAATGATCTTAATTGCTCTGAATGTATTAATGATCAGCGCTTTAATGCTTCGATTGCTGGGGTAATAGGCCGGATATACTTTCTCCCCTGTGAGAATGCTTCTCGCGTCTTCTTTATCAAAGGTCACCCAAAAGCGGTCCCTGCTCTCCCAAAAAGGCTTCAGCATATATAGATGTGTTAAATGACCCCCAGAAGAACCGACAAAACAGATTTTCATTTTTCCCCCCACGATCCCAAAATCACTTCTGGCCGGCTGTAGTTACAGCCGTGATCTTTATTCTATGTCAGGACAAGATGTACAGCCCCATTGATAGCTTGTGATCACATAGCCCCCTTGTGACCCAGTACCACAGCCACAGTTTTGCACAGGATTTGAAAGTCCAGTTTAAGGCTCCATTCCATGATGTACTTGGTGTCCAGCTTGACTACCTCTTCAAAGTCGGTGATCTCACTGCGGCCGCTAACCTGCCACATGCCGGTAATCCCCGGCTTTATGCTCATACGTGCCCTGTGGTGCAAATGATATCGTTCCCACTCATCGACTGTTGGTGGGCGCGTACCAACGAGACTCATGTCGTTCTTCAACACGTTAAAGAACTGGGCCATCTCATCTAAACTGGTCTTCCGGATAAACTCACCGATGCCGGTTTTTTTCGTCCCGTCCGGCAGTATCTCATTGCCGATGATGCGCGGGTCAAAGTCCAGCTTGAACATCATGCCGTCCTTGACGCGGTTCTGCTCCATCAGCTCCTTCTTCCGTTCATCCGCATCCAGGTACATGGATCTGATTTTGTAGATTTTGAAAGGCTTGCCGTTTCTCCCGATCCTTGTCTGCTTGTATAGGATCGGCCCCGGGGACTTTGCTTTGATGATCGGTCCGACGATGAGTATCACCAGCATCGCCAGTATGCTTCCAACGATCCCTCCAACGATATCAACCAAGCGTTTGACGGTCAACTGCCAAGCTGGTGTCAGTTTCATACTTGTCGTGATAACCAGGTTTTCACCGATCCGCTCAAGCTCAAAATCGCAGCCAGACAGACTCTGATAGGCTGTTGCATCTATATGGATAGTCACGCCCATCTCCCGCAAGCTGGAATAGATCACCTCATTGATCTCATCATCTTGGGGCAACCGTACATAGACCTCGTCTACCCAATCCCGGAGGATAAAGTCATCGATCGTATTCCGATTTGCTACCACGGGAATTCCCAGTATCAGTTCACCGGTCATATCCTTATCCAGGATCGCAATTCCCTTAACATTAATATCCCCACGTTTATCTTGGCTAAGGCTGTTGATCGCCTCCTCCGCCTCGGCAAATGTAGAAATCACAAACATTGAGCGATTATTGCTTCCAGCTCTCCATCGAATCGTCTTGTAGACCATATCGACGATATACGTGATCACAAAGTGAAGGGCAGCGGTCAGAACGATCAGGATACGCGAATAAACATCACCGCTTTTCGTTGCAAAGAGATAGACTGCAGCTGTAGCCAATATAAGGAATGAATGCCGCAAGCCATAGACAAGCTGCTTGAACCACCCTCGCTTCAAAACGCCGCTGTAAGAACTAAACAAAACAGCTACAAGGATATCCAGCACCGACATCGTGATGATGATGCTGGCATACGTATCCTGAGCGTACGGGTTCAGTCCTTTTCCAAAACGATACCAGAACGCAACGATAAAGGCGATCTGTAAGCATACTAAATCAAATACGATAAAGTCCAGATGCTTGATCCAGCCTTTAGTCGGTTTTTTATACACAGGTTCTTTCCCCTTGTTTCTGTTTATTATTCTGAGGATTGTTTCTTTGGAAACAGCCCGCTCAGTTCTGTAATACTGCTGTTTTCTCCATACCTTGTTGGCTCAATCGATTTACGCCATACATGGCCAGGGGCATCGACAGGGCAATGTTATAGTACATATCGATCAGATGATGCTCGGAGATGGAATGGAATGCGATCAGCGCCAATACAAGTGCAAGTCGCCTGTCATCAGACTTCTGTGCCGTACGGATCTCAAAGACCCATATCGCCAATACCGCAACCAGCATGATATACCCATACCGAATTAGTATCAGGTGAAAACTGCAGTCGATAAAATTATAATTCGCTATCCAACCGCCGGTCGTTCTGCCAGCTCCTATCAATTCAAAGCGGCTTCCAAATGGATGTACACCATATTTCAGCAGCCCATTGTTGGTATATTTCAGCCTGTACGACAACATCTCGTCTACGCGCTGAACCCAAGCTCCTCCGTTTTCATAGGAGAAAAGCAGGTAAATCATCGCACCCGCAAAAACAACAACTACCAGCGCTGTAACCCAGTCGCCAGCAGCCCTCAAATGCGGATGCTTCACCAGCACACGCTGATCCAGCATATGATAAACAACAATAAAGAAAAACAGAACACTGCACGCTATGCTTGTGATGCTGTACGCAACTCTCCACGCAATGACAAGCGAAATGATCGGGAGTACCAGCAATATCCGATCCGGGACCTTTTTCAATGCCACCCACAAATACAGCAGCAAAAACAGTACCAGAGAGGCAAAATCCGTAGGATAGATCGTCCCCATGGAATAACGGGTATGGCCATCCTTCTCAAACGTCAGGTTTTCGATCCAGCCGGCCACAGCGGCAATCACAACGATAACCAACGCGGCTCCTACCGCGATCAAATACGTTCGGATGATCTTCCGATAATCGATCTCCAGATACCCGATCGTACAAGCAGCCAGGAAGAGGAAGTTGCTGTTATCCGAAGCGAGGAATACTCCACCGCAAACGATGCAAAGCACAGCGCCGATCCAAACCTTCCGATTCTTCAGACCAACGAGCAGCACTCGAATTCCTGCGGCAAGAAGCATCAGGCCCAGCAGAACGATTTTTGCCTTAACCGGCACCTCCCATTGAAACATGGACATGGTATAGACCATAAACGCCATGTATATCCCTGAAAGGACCAGGAACACGTTGTCCAGTACGCAGAGCAAATCAGCCTTTTTGATCGGAACTCCCTCCAATGCGTTATGATGCGCCAAAAAAACAAGCGTTACGGCAAAACGGGGAATTCTATTGCTAACGCTCAAACAATTGCATAAATCAATATTTCTCCTGATATAGAATACTACAAAACGGCTGAGTAGACAAGTAAATCTTACTCCAAGCCAACCATAATCTGCTGCTGCCGGTGTCCCGTACTTCCTTTCAAATAAACCAACCGCATCCTGATCCGAACAGGTCAGGATGCGGTTAGTTTTGTTTTGCTCCGGCCGCTGAACAAGCGGTCTATTCTTCCCTTTCGGGGTTATCCGAAGGCTCAGGAAATGTTCTCAGTCCCTCCTGAACAGATCACGGGTATAAACCTTATCCGCCACGTCGCCAAGCACGTCCTGATCAAACCTGTTGGCCAGGATCACGTCGCTTTCCGCCTTGAATTTCTCCAGGTCGTTCACCACCATGCTGCGGAAAAACTCGCTGCCGTCCTCCAGCGTCGGCTCGTAGATGATGATGGGGATACCCTTGGCCTTGATCCGCTTCATGACGCCCTGTATGGCGGAGGCACGGAAGTTGTCGGAATTCGACTTCATGGTCAGGCGGTACACGCCCACCGTCTTGGGATCCTTTGCAATGATCTGATCGGCAATGAAATCCTTGCGCACGGTATTGCTCTTCACCACCGCCTCGATCATGGTTTGGGGCACATCCTTGTAGTTGGCCAGGAGCTGCTTTGTGTCCTTCGGCAGACAGTAGCCGCCGTAACCGAAGGAGGGATTATTGTAGTGACTGCCGATACGCGGATCAAGGCAGACGCCGTCGATGATCATCCTGGTATCCAATCCCTTGGTCTGCGCATAGGTGTCCAGTTCGTTGAAATAGCTCACCCGAACGGCCAGGTAGGTGTTGGCAAAGAGCTTGATCGCTTCTGCCTCGGTCAAATGAGCCAGGAGTACCGGAATGCTCTGAGGCTCCCGACCGGTTCTCTGTTCCTCCGCTCTCGCTCCCTCCAGCAGAAGGTCGGCAAACATCTGTCCCTGCTCCTTCTGGTCGTCGTCGCAGCCGACCACGATGCGGCTCGGATGCAGGTTGTCATACAGCGCCTTGGACTCGCGCAGGAATTCCGGACTGAAGATGATGTTCTTTACGCCGTACTTCTGGCGGACGGATTCCGTATAGCCCACCGGGATGGTGGACTTGATGACCATGAGGACATTGGGATTCACCTTCAGCGTCCACTCGATGGCGTCCTCCACGGCGGAGGTATCGAAGAAATGATTCACATCATCGTAGTTCGTCGGGGTGGCAATGATGACCAGGTCAGCAGAGCCATAGGCTGCAGCCTTGTCGGTGGTGGTATGGAGGTTCAGCTTCCTTTCTCCAGCTCTCGCCTCAGCAAAGAACCGCTCGATCTCATCGTCCTGGATGGGGCTGATGAACTGGTTGAGCTTTTCCGCCTTCTTCTCCGTGGTGGTAATGGCTGTGACTTCATGTTTCTGAGCCAGCAGAACCGCAAGGCTCAGTCCGACATATCCTACTCCTGCAACGGTGATCTTCATGGTCTATCTTCTCCTTTATCAATCTCTTCTGAACAGGTCTCTCGTATATACCTTCTCTTCCACATCATCCAGCACCGTATCATAGCGGTTGGCAATGATGCATCCGCACATCTTCTTGAACTTCTTCAGATCATTGACCACAACGGAACCGAAGAATGTCGAGCCGTCCTCCAGCGTCGGTTCGTAGATCACCACGGTGGCACCCTTGGCCTTGATCCGTTTCATGACGCCCTGAATGGAGGACTGGCGGAAATT
>JAEEGL014021474.1_pt1 | contig 22721 bp, 19 predicted proteins | sample 9134231 | NCBI WGS metagenome assembly JAEEGL01 (sample SAMN16246548, study PRJNA631951) | gut metagenome | biome: gut microbiome; feature: rumen; material: fiber-attached | host: Bos | place: Iran: Karaj | collected 2018-10 | reverse complement strand
TTGAGAGCCGAAAGGAGAGAAAATGGATCTGAGTCTGCACAAAAGAACGATTCTGGAGGACTGCCCCTTCTGCGGCGGCGCGGCGATCCTGGAGGAGGAGAACGGATGGTGCTTTTACGTGACGTGCGTGGACTGCGGGGCAAAGACGGCCTCCTTCTCCTATGAGAAGGAAAGCGAACGGGAAAAGGCGGCCGAAACGGCGGCGCATATCTGGAACATCGGGAAAGCCATGCGTTCCGACAACGGAGAATGACGGAAACCGGACGGGTCCCGGCGGGGACGCCGTCCGGCTTTTTTACCGCCGTCCTTGCAAGACGAAAGACGACGGAGAGACGAGCGGGGCGTGCCCCGCGGAAAGGGGCGGACGTGAAAAAAGCTTATCGCGCGCTTTCCCGCACAGAGATCCTGGAATACCTGGAAGAACCGTGGGAAAGCTTTCATACGGGACTTCTGCAGGAGGCGAAGGAGACCCACAGAAGGGAAAACGGGGACAGGCTGATCGCATCGGCCATGCTGGGATTTGACAATATCTGCCGGAATCAATGCCTCTACTGCGGCATGCGCGCCGGGAACGTCGCGATCCCCCGTTACCGCATGGAGCCGGAGGAGATCCTCTCTCTCTTTTCCGCCGCGGCGAAAACCGGACTGACCCGCGCGTTCCTGATTTCCGGCGAGGATCCGAAATTCGGATTCGACCGGCTCTGCCGGCTGGTTTCGGATCTGAAGCGGAACGGGGCGGCGCACGTCAGCCTGGCCTGCGGGGAATTTGAAAAGGCGCAGTTTGCCGAGCTCCGCGCCGCGGGAGCCGACGAATACGTCCTGAAATTCGAGATGGCGCAGGAGGAGGTTTTCAACCGGCTGAATCCATCGACCGATTTCCGGAGGCGGATGCGGGCGATCGAAAGCATCCGGGAGCTCGGGATCCCTCTGGCCTCCGGCGACATCGTCGGGTATCCGGGGCAGACCCTTTCCATGCTGGCAGAGGATATCGACAGGATGCGAGAGCTGGAGATCTCCTGGGCGCCGGTGATCCCGTATATGCCCGCGGCAAACACGCCGCTGGCGGCGGAGGGTGGGCCGGGAAACGTGGAATGGATCTGGAGGACCATCGCGCTTCTGCGCGTCATGATGCCCGGTGTGCGCATCACCGCCGGCCAGCCGGGACGCGATCTCCGGGAAGGGCTCGCCGGACGGGAGGGAAATCTCGCGGCGCTGGCCGCGGGGGCGGACCTCCTGTTTGCGGATCTGCTTCCCGCCTCGCGCGCGGCGGATTTCCGCGTGGTGGACAACCGCATCCTTGCCGGGCTGGATCATATCCGGGAAATAGCGCGGGAAAGCGGTATGCGTCTGGTCCTTTAGATGAACGGCCGAAACGGGAGAGAAAGACCGATCGGAAAAGACCGCGGAACAGTGAAAGGAGAACGCATATGCCGTTTGAGGAAAAGAGCTCCGGCGCTTTGCCGCGCCCGGTCCCGGCGGACCTGAAAAAAACGAGGATCACGGACGAATTCTTCGGGCCGTTTCTGGAAAAGCTCCGCGCGGTCACTCTGCCGGACGTCCTGGAGAAATTCCTGAAGGACGGAGCGGTGGAAAACTACCGCCGCGCGGCGCGGGGGGAGCGGGGCGGTCACGCGGGTCCGCCGTGGTATCACGGCCTGATCTGCGAGGTGATCCGCGGCGCGTCGGATCTTCTGACGCGGTCGCCCGACCCGGAAACGGAAAAGAAGCTGGATGAGATCATCGACGCCATCGCCGCGGCTCAGCGGGAGGACGGATGGCTTCATCCCTACGACATGCTGATGTGTCCGGGGCAGGAATGGGGGCTTTTCGGCGGGAACGCCCGCTGGCAGCACGAGACCTACGACTGCGGATGCCTGATCGAGGCGGGCGTGCACCATTACCGCGCCACGGGCAAGACGAAGCTTCTTGCGTGCGCGGTCCGGTGCGCCGATTATCTTGCGGCGCACATCGGCCCGCCGCCCAAATGGAACGTCACCTGCGAGCATTCGCTGGCGGAATCCGCCCTGCTCTCCCTGGAGGCGCTTTTCAGCGAAGAACCGGCCCTCGCCGAACGGCTCGGCGCGAAGCGCGGCGACTATCTGAAGCTTGCGCTGTTCTTTATCGAAAGCAAGGGACGTAACGAAAACCGGCATCAGTTTCCGCCCTTCCTCCAGGAATATGCCCAGGATCACCGTCCGGCCCGGGAACAGCGGGAGGCCGTCGGCCACGCGGTCAGAGCGACGCTCTTCTATACCGGGATCGCCGAAGCGGCCCGGGAGACCGGCGACCGCGGGCTGGAGAGCGCGGCAAGGGCTATCTGGCGGGATATCGTGACGACCAAGCTCCACGTCAACGGATCGGTGGGCGCCTACCGGGACCAAGAGCGCTTCGGCCAGCAGTACGCCCTTCCCAACGACGCCTATCTGGAAACCTGCGCCGGGGTCGGATTCCTGTTTTTCGCCGACGCCATGTTCCGGCTGACCGGCGACGGCGCGGTCTGGGACGCGGCCGAAAGCACCGTCTGTAATCTGCTTCCCGCGGCGGTTTCGGCCGACGGGACGCATTATACCTACGAAAACCCGCTGGAAAGCCCCGGCGGAAGGGAACGGTGGTCGTGGCACGGATGTCCCTGCTGTCCGCCGATGCTCCTCAAGGCGGCGGGCGCGCTGCCCTCGATGATTTTTTCCTTCGGGGAAAAGGATCTCTGGGTGAATCTCCTGATCGACGCGGCTTCGGCCGGAGAAGGGATCGAAACGGTCCTTTCCTCCGCGAACGGAGGAAAACGGCTGAAGGTGAAAAGCGACAGGCCGCGGATCCTGCATATCCGCATCCCTTCCTGGGCGGAGGGATTCGGCCTCGACCGGCCCTTTGCGGTCGAAAAGGGGTATGCGGTCCTCGCGGTCCCCGCGGGCGAAAGCGAGACCGGGATCGCCTTTTCGACCCGTCCCCGGAGGATCGAAGCCCATCCCTGGGTGGAGGCCGACCGGGACCGGGTAGCGTTCCTCAGAGGACCGGTGCTCTTCGCCGCCGAATGGGAGGAGGGAGAAGAAGACGTCGATCCGCTCCTTTCAGAGGAACCGCCGTCGCCGGAGGAAGACGGAAGCCTGACCGTCAGGACCGTGGAAGGGACAAGGATCCCCCTGATCGCGTACCGGGACTGGAACAACCGCGGGCCGCGTCCCATGCGGGTCTGGCTGCGGCAGGAGGGAAAGACCGCCGATCCCCGGGATCTCTGGGGATGGGACGGAAAGCTTTACCGGGAATGGAAGAAAAAAGCCTGAGGAAAAGAAAAACGGCGGGAGGACGCGCGTCCTCCCGCCGTTTGATGCTCAGGGATCAGAGCGGGTCATCCGACGATCTCTTCGATGCCGCGGGCGGCGAGCCAGGCGGCATCCTCCGCGTGCTCCGGCAGCACGATCTGCGGATCGATCCCCCTGTCCAGAAGATCCATGAACCGGTCGGCGCTGTCCCGGAAATCCCCGCCGTTCCGGCCGGGATCGCAGATCATGGCCGCGCGGCGCGGGGCCGGGACACGGGGAGCCTTTTTGAAATCCGCGATCCAGCGGGAAATCAGCTCGCCCGCAGGCTTCACCCGGTTTCCGGCGTCGATCAGACCGAGATCGTATTCCAGATCCTGAAAACCCGCAAGCTGCCTCCCGATGTCGTGGGAGCACCACCAGGTAAAGCCCCAGAGATCGGGGATCTTCGGGAGAGCGTCCAGCGTTTTCCGCGTGAACGCCTCCACGCTTTCGCCGGGGTTTTCGCACCAGAGCCGGGAACAGCCGAATTCCTGGAGCCAGACCGGGCGGCGGGGATCGCGGCTGTAGGCTTTCGCAAGGGCGGCCATGTAGTCGGCGAGACGGGTGCTGGCGGTGCCGAGAAGGCCGCCCCGGCGCTTGTACGCGCCGGTGAAGTAAGTCCAGCAGTGCAGGGCGTTGACCGCGCCGGTGTTGGAAAGCACGTCGCGGGAAAAGGAGAAGTCGCCGAACCAGGGCTGATGATCCACGCCGTTGTTGTGAAGCTTTCCGGGCGCCGCCTCCTCGCAGACGCGGAGCATGTCCCGGTGCCAGTCGTCACAGGCGGCCATGCTGTAGTTCCTGTCGCGGCCGGCCACGCAGGAAAGCTCGTTGCCGAGATCGAAGCCCAGAAAGGCCGGGCTTTTTGCGGCGACCTTCGCGATCTCCCGGATATAGAAGCGCTGGGGCTCCCGGCAGGCGGGATCGGAAAACATGCGGAAATCCTGGCCGAACCGCATCCAGGCGGGGATGAAGTAGAATCCGCTCATCCACCCGGTGAAAAGCGACAGGACGAAATCCAGGCCGGTCTCTTCACAGAGCGAGACGAACCGCTCGAGATTTGCCATGCTCCGCGGCGACGTCCGCCCGGGATCGGTCTGGAAGTAGCTCCAGAGAAGATGGGCGCGGATATGATCGAATCCCAGAGAGCGGATCGCGAGCAGGTCCTCGCGGATCGATTCTTCGTCGAAATCCAGCCAGCAGTGAAGCCAGCGCCCGGAGGGAATGTAATTGACGCCGAAACGCACGGGAATCAGCTCCTTTTGCAGTTGCGTTCAGGATACGGGGAACGGGGACGTCCTGCCGGGAAAAGCGGCGCCTTCCGCCGCGAAAAGGCTTGACAAAAGAGACGGCGCGCGATAGAATGCTTTCTGCAGATCGAACCGTCCGGGAGAGGATCCGCCGCGGCGCGGATCACCGAAGGGGTCATACTCTCAGGTAAAAGGACTGGACGGGGACTGCGCTCTGGAAAGCGAAAGCACCGACGAAGCAATCCGCCCACCGGGCGGAGCATCTTTCAGGTCAAACGACAGAGTACTTCCCCGAGGGGGAGTACTCTCTTTTATTCTGCCGTTTATCGGAGGGACGCGCGATGGATATCTTTTTTTTCGTTCTGGAGATCACGGGAACGGCGGCGTTCGCCGTGTCCGGTTCCCTTCTGGCCCTGACCAAGGGGATGGACCTTTTCGGGATCTGCATCATGGGTCTGGTCACTGCCTGCGGAGGAGGGGTCATGCGGGATCTGTTCCTCGATCAGCTGCCGCCCGCCATGTTCCGCGAACCGGTCTACGCCCTGACGGCGATCGGCGTGTCTCTGGTCATGTTCCTGCCCTTCGTGCGCCGTCTCCTTTCCAGGGGAGAGAAGGTTTACGAAGCCGTGCTTCTGATCGCCGACTCCCTGGGACTCGGGATCTTCACGGCGGCGGGCGTCGCGGCCGCGATCAAGGCGGGATACGGCGGGAACTTCTTTTTCGCCGTCTTTCTCGGCACGGTCACCGGCGTCGGCGGAGGCGTGATGCGCGACGTCCTGGCGGGTCTTCCGCCCTATATCTTCGTCAAGCATATTTACGCCTCGGCTTCCATCGCGGGGGCGATCCTCTGCGCGGCGCTCTGGCATTTCACCGGGCAGCCCTGGGCGATGCTCGCCTGTCTTGTCCTGGTGTTCGTGATCCGGATCCTGGCGGCAAGATACCGCTGGAGCCTGCCGAAGGCGAAGCTTTGAAGCGCGGAGACCGACGCCCCGACGCTTACCAGCGGTAGTCCCTGTTGTGGAATCCGGTGCCGACGAAGCCGATCTGGGCGAAATCGTCGGGGTTGTGCCGGATGATATAGTCGACGTAGCTTTCGATCATCCGCGCCGTGAAGGCGTAGCCCGCCGCGTTCAGGTGTCCGCCCAGGAAGAAATACCGGCGGAAGGTTTCGTCGTAGACCGGGGCGTAGGCGTCCAGATCGATCACGTAGCTGAAGGGGAAAAGCTCGGCAAGCCGGTATAAAAGCGCCGTATGCCCGGGCGAACGGCTTCCCCGTTCGTCCCGCGGCATGGTCACGAAGAAGAAACGGGCCTTCGGCTGGATCTCCAGAAGCCTCTGGACGATGCCTGCGTAAAACCCCGCGAAGGTGGGCCGGTTGTTCCGCCAGTCGGAAAGATCGACGTCGGAGACCGTTCCTACCTCCTGCCCCATATTGAGCACGTCGTTGACGCCCAGGGCGAGGATATAGGCGTTGCAGGCCTTGTCTTTGTCCCAGAAGCCGTTGGCTTCGGCGAAGGATTTCATGTATTCCGAGGCCGTCATGCCGCCCCGCGAGAAATTCCGGACCAGAAGGCCGCAGTCCCGGGCCATGAACTGCCCCCAGGAATATTCGAACCTGTCGTGATATCCCTTGTTCCCCGCCTCGTCCAGGGACTCGAATTCGCCCGAGGAAAGGCTGTCGCCGATGCAGGCGACGGTGCGCAGGATCGAGGTCAGACCCCCGTTTTCCGCGAGGGTTTCCAGCGGCTTTTCTTCCGGATCCTGAAAACGGAAATAACGCATATAATCCATATTGCCTGCCTCCTTGAGAGTCTGTTCCGCCGTCGGGTCAGAGCGTGAGACGCGCGATGCGCAGCCGGTTCAGCATCCCTCCGTCGCCTTCCTGTCCGGCGCAGTAGCCGAGAAGCGCCGACCGGTCGGGGAGCTCCAGAATCGCGGTGTAGGCGTAGCCCAGATCGGGATCGTCCTCCAGGATCTCGGGAGAGGAGAAGGTTTTCCCGTCGTCGAAGCTTCGCGCTGCGACCAGGGGCGTGCGCCCGCCGGTCCAGAAGCCGTAGCGAACGGAGCGGTCGCCGCGGTGATTCGTGATCGGAACGGGGTTCCAGACCGCAAGGATCGACCGGTCCGAAAGCCGTTCGGCGGTAAGCGGAGAGGGCGGCGCGGTGAAGGAAGAGCGGACCGGACCGGTCCAGCTTGCGCCGCCGTCGCGGGAGAAGGATTCGTACTGCCATCCGGTGTCGGTGCGGAACCACGCCCAGAGGGTCCCGTCGGAAAGCTCCAGAAGGCCGGGCTCCTGCAATCCCGTCCGGCTGCGCTCGAAGCCGCCCGCGGGATGCGTCTCTCCCTTTTTGTACCAGGTCGCCCCGTCGTCATCCGAGGCGTAGACGATAAAATACGCCCGCCCGAAGGAGCCCTCGCCGGTTTCGTCGTCGATCAGGACCCCGGTGCAGGCGGCGGGGGCCAGCCAGGTCCCGTCCCCGGTGAGGATCACCCGGTCGTTGTTCACCACGAAATAGCCCCGGTGCGGGATGCAGGCGACGGGAGCGGAGAAGGTCTTGCCCTCGTCCGGGGAACGCATGAGGAAGAGCCGGCACTGGCACGGCGCGCTCTTTTTCAGAAAGAAAAGCCCAAGGTCTCCGTTTTTCATGCGCCGGAGGGTGACCGACATCAGATTGTCCGCGCCGCAGGATGCGCGGGAAACCAGAAGACGGGGCTCCGAAAAGCTCCTCCCGCCGTCAGAGGACCGGATAGCGTAAAGATCGGCCGCGTCGCCGTCCCCGTCGCCGGCCCCGTAGCGGGAATAGACGAAAAGGATGCTCCCGTCCTTCAGAAGGATGAAATCGCCTTCGCTGTTGCGCCGGTTTTCTTTCGTCGGCGCGAGATCCAGGATCTTTTCAAAGGTCAAGACACCGCCCCCTCGGTTTGATTTACGGTCATCATATCACGGGGAAAGAAGAAAGTAAAGCCCGAAAAGACGCCGCTTCTGGGATGATTTCATAAAAAGTACGGGAAGAGAAGGCTATTTTCGGCAAATTGACCGCTTTACAAGCGCACACAGGCGTGATACTATAATAAAGAATTGAAGAGCAGGAAGGAATAGAGGCGCAGCCTTCATGAGTACCGCGGGCGTGAAAGACCGGGCAAGGTCGTTTCCGGCGGGAAAGGGGCGGCTGCCGAAGGAAGGGGAGCTGCGCCCCCTTTCTGGGCAACGGGAGAAGATCCCCTTGACTGTCGCGTTTTGCGGAGAGCTATGACCGGATTGCGTCACCCGTCCGGGGCCGGATCGGCCCGGGCGCGTGAAGGGGCATGAAGTCGGTCGGCGCGGGATCCGCGCCGGCTTTTCGTTTGAACGAGCATGGGAACGATGACGCACGGAATGGAAAGGGAGAACCTGTCATGAAAGGAAAAAACCCCGTATTTCGCGGCGCGGCCACCGCGCTGATCACCCCTCTCACCCGGGAGGGCGTGGATTATGAGACCTTCGGAAGGCTGATCGACTGGCAGATCGAAGAGGGGATCGACGCCCTGGTGATCGCCGGGACCACCGGCGAAGGCTCCACCCTCACCGACGAGGAACACCGCGCGGTGCTCCGCTTTGCCGCCGGAAGGGCGGCGGGCCGCGTGCCCATGATCGCGGGCACCGGATCCAACGACACCGATTACGCCGTCGATCTTTCGCGCTTCGCGTGCGGCGTCGGCTACGACGCGCTTCTGGTGGTGACGCCCTACTACAACAAAGCCACCCAGAAGGGTCTGATCCGCATGTATGAGACCATTGCCGACGCGGCGACGAAGCCCCTGATCCTCTATAACGTGCCCAGCCGCACCGGCGTCAACATCGAGCCGGCCACCTACCGGGCCCTTTCGGAGCATCCCGGGATCGCCGGCGTCAAGGAGGCCAACGGGAATCTTTCCAAGATCGTGGAGACTTTCGCTCTGGCCGGCGACCGGCTGGATATCTATTCGGGCAACGACGATCAGGCCGTGCCGATCCTGGCCATGGGCGGGGAGGGCGTGATCTCGGTGCTTTCCAACGTCCTGCCGCGGCAGACCTCCCTCATGTGCCGGAAATTCTTCGAAGGCGATCTGCGGGGGAGCATGGCCATGCAGAAGAAATACCTGCCGCTGATCAACGCTCTTTTCTCAGAGGTCAATCCCATCCCGGTCAAGGCCGCGATGGCCAGACTCGGCTGGGGCGAAAACTTCCTCCGTCTGCCCCTCACGCCGATGGAGGAAGCCCACGAAAAGATCCTTTTCGATCTGATGGCCGGAGAGGGCCTGATCGGATAAACCGGCGCCGTTCGGGAAAACCGGGCGAAAAACGGCGCGCGCATCCCTTGCGGGAAGAAAGGAATCCAATATGAAAATCGCTGTTTACGGATACGGAAATCTCGGAAAAGGCGTGGAAGCCGCCGTCCGGCAGAATCCGGATGCGGAGCTCGTCGGGATCTTCACCCGCCGGGATCCCGCCGCAGTGAAGACCCTCACCGGCGCGAAGGTCTTTTCCGCATCGGAAGTGAAGGCGTTCAAGGACGAGATCGACGTTCTGATCCTCTGCGGCGGCAGCGCCACCGATCTGCCGGAGACGACCCCCGCCCTGGCCGGAGACTTCAACGTGATCGACAGCTTCGACACCCACGCGCGGATCCCGGAGCACTTTGAACGGGTGGACGCGGCGGCGAAGAAGGGCGGAAGGCTCGCCCTGATCTCGGGCGGATGGGATCCGGGTCTTTTCTCCCTGAACCGTCTTTACGCCTCGGCGATCCTGCCCGACGGAGCGGATTACACCTTCTGGGGCCGCGGCGTCAGCCAAGGCCATTCCGACGCGATCCGCCGCATCCCCGGCGTGAAGGACGCGAGGCAGTACACCGTTCCGGTGCCGGAGGCGCTGGAAAAGGTCAGAGCCGGGGAGACCCCCGCGCTCACCACCCGCGAAAAACACACCCGGGAATGCTTCGTGGTCCCCGAAGAAGGCGCGGATCTTGCGGCCATTGAGACCGCCATCAAGACCATGCCCAACTATTTCGCCGATTACGACACCACGGTCAGCTTTCTCACCGAGGAGGAGCTTCTCCGGGATCACGCCGGTCTTCCCCACGGGGGATTCGTGATCCGCACCGGGAAAACCGGCCTGGAGAAGGAGCACAGTCATACGATCGAGTACAAGCTGACGCTGGATTCCAACCCGGAGTTCACCGCCTCGGTGCTTCTCGCGCTGGCGCGGGCGGTGGATCGCCTGGCCAAAAGAGGCGAAACCGGATGCAGGACCGTATTCGATATCGCCCCCGCCGATCTCTCACCCCTTTCGCCCGAGGAACTGCGGGCGAGGATGCTCTGACCGCCGGACGCCGGCGACGAAAGGATTCTTATGGCATACGAACGACTGCCCCTGTCCGACAATCTCTCGGTCAATGAGGAAGGGCGCCTCTTTTTCGCAGGCGCCGATACCCGGACGCTGGCCGAAAAATACGGCACGCCCCTTTATCTGATGGACGAGGACCGGATCCGGGCGAACATCCGGCTTTATAAAGACGCCTTCCGGGATCTGTGGCCGGGCGAGGCCGAGGTGCTTTACGCAAGCAAGGCCTGCTCCTTCCTGGAGATCTGCCGCATCGCGGAGAGCGAGGGGATCTCGCTGGACGCGGTGTCCCCCGGCGAACTGCTCACCGCGAAAAAGGCGGGGTTCGATCTCGGCAGGGCGTATTTTCAGGGAAACAACAAAACCGACGAGGATATCGCCTGCGCCGTCGAATGGGGCGTCGGGACCTTCGTGACCGACAATCCCGAGGAGCTTTCGGCGCTGGAAAAGGAGGCCGCCCGGCGGGGGATCCGGCAGAAGATCCTCCTGCGCCTCACGCCGGGGGTCGACTGCCACACCTACGAGGCGGTCAACACCGGCAAGGTCGATTCCAAATTCGGCGTCGCGATCGAAACCGGACAGGCCGCGTCTTTTGTCCGGGAGGCGCTCGCCTCGGCGCATCTGGAGCTTCTGGGATTCCACTGCCACGTGGGGTCGCAGGTCTTCGACGAGGACGTCTTCGAGCGCACGGCCCGGATCATGCTGGGCTTTATCGCCTCGGTCCGGGAGGAGACGGGATATACCGCCCGGGTCCTCGACCTCGGCGGCGGGTACGGCGTTCGGTACGTGGACCGGGATCCCGCGATCGACGTGCGGAAAAAGATCGGCGACGTGTCGGAAACGATACGGGAAACCTGCCGGGAGCTTTCGCTTCCGCTTCCCCGGCTTCTGATGGAACCGGGACGCAGCATCGTGGCCGACGCGGGCCTGACCCTTTACCGCACGGGCTCGGTCAAGCGCATCCCGGGTTACAAAAACTATCTTTCGGTGGACGGCGGCATGGGCGACAATCCCCGCTTCGCGCTCTACGGCGCGCGATATACCGTCTATCCCGCGGAGAAGATGCGGGAGGAGCGGGATATGGTCTGCGATCTGGTGGGAAGATTCTGCGAATCGGGCGACGAGATCCAGAGAGATATCCGCATGCCCCGGAGCATGGAACGGGGCGACCTGGTGGCGGTCGCCACCACCGGGGCGTACAACTATTCCATGGCGTCGCTTTATAACCGGGTGCCCCGCCCGCCGGTGGTGATGATCCGGAACGGGGAGGACCGGCTGGTCGTCCGGCGGGAAACGCCGGAGGATCTTCTTGCGCTGGACCTGTGAGGAGACCGGGAAAACGAAAAAGGCCGCGGAAAGCTTTTCCGCGGCCTGCCTTTTTTCATTGCGGTCACGCCGAGAGGATCTCGTATCCCTCCTCGGTGATCAGGATCATATGCTCCACCTGAGCGGAAAGCCCGCCGTCGATGGTCCGGACCTGCCATCCGTCGGTCTTGTCCACCGTGAAGAGGGGGGATCCCTCGTTGATCATCGGCTCGATGGTGAAGATCATCCCGGGCACCAGCACCATGCCCTTGCCTTTTTTGCCGATGTGGCAGACGTAGGGCTCCTCGTGCATCTTGAGGCCGCAGCCGTGGCCGCCGATCTCCCTGACCACGCTGAAGCCGTTTTTCCGGGCGTGCCGGTCGATGTAAAAGCCGACGTCGCCCAGATGACAGCAGGGATACAGGTGTTCCACGGCGATCTCCACCGATTCTTTCGTCACCCGCACCAGCTTTTCGGCCGCGGGGGAAAGGGGACCAAAGGTGAACATCCGCGAGGCGTCGCCGTAGAATCCGTCCACGATGGTGGTGCAGTCCACGTTGACGATGTCGCCCTCCTTCAGGACGACTCCGTCGCTGGGGATCCCGTGGCAGACCACGTCGTTGACCGAGGTGCAGACGCTTTTGGGAAAGCCTTCGTAATTCAGGGGAGCGGGGATCCCGCCGAGGGCGCGGGTCGTCCGGTCCACGATCCGGTCGATCTCTCCGGTGGTCATGCCGACCCGGATCTTTTCCGCCACCGCGTCCAGGACGAGGGAATTGATCTTCGACGCCCTGCGGATCCCTTCGATCTGCGCCGCGTTTTTGACCAGGGTTTTCGGAGGCACCCGTTCGCCTTTTTTGTGAAGCGCCTCCAGCCGGAGATCGCTTTTTTTATGACAGTCTTCGTAGGGAAGGCCGCTTCCGCACCAGCAGTGAGCCATGAACTTTTCCTCTTTTCCGAAAGATCCGGCGTTTGCCGCGGGCCGGAGGAGCTCCCCGGCCCGGCGATCCCATTATACCGGAAAAGGACGGAAATTGCAAACGGCGCGAAAAGAAGAAAAAAGAGGGGCGCACTTTTCAAACCTTCTTTTTTGTGGTACAATACATCCCGTCCGGGCGAAGAAACAAGGCGGACGGCGGAGGAACGAAGGGTATGGAAGGAAAAGGCAGGATCATCCGGGACCTGACGGTGGGGAGCGTGCCGGGCACGCTTCTGCGCTTTGCGTTCCCGCTGTTTCTTTCGGGCCTTCTGCAGATGGTCTACAACATGGTGGACATGGTGATCGTGGGGAAATTCGTGGGAACCGAAGGCCTTTCGGCGGTGGCCATCGGCGGCGAGATGCTCCAGCTCATCACCTTCGTGGCCATGGGCTTTTCCAACGCCGGGCAGATCCTGATCTCCCGGTACGTGGGCGAAAACCGGCGCGACAAGGTGGGGGAAATGGTGGGGACCCTTTTCACCCTGCTTCTCAGTCTTGCGGTCGTGATCACCGTGGCCTTCCTCTTTTCCTACCAGGGGATCCTTGCGTGGCTCAACACGCCGGAGGACATCTGGGAATTCACCAGACAGTACAGCGTCACCTGCGTCTGGGGCACGGTCTTCATCTACGGATACAATCTGGTGTCGGCGATCCTGCGCGGCATGGGCGATTCCCGCCACCCCTTCCTCTTTATCGCCATCGCCTCGGTGATCAACATCGTTCTGGATCTTCTCTTCGTCGGTCCTCTCGATATGGGTCCCATGGGCGCGGCGCTGGCCACCGTGATCGGCCAGGCGGCAAGCTTCCTGTTCGCGCTCCGGCTCCTGTACAAAAACCGGGAACAGATCGGCTTCGATTTCCATCCGAAGCATTTCCGGCTTTACAAATCGGTGACCAAACCGCTGATCGCCCTGGGGATCCCCATGGTGATCCAGTCGGCGGCGATCACCTTCTCCATGCTCCTCGTCAACTCCTATATCAACGTCTACGGCAAGGAGGCCGTGGCGGTCACAGGCGTGGCGCGGAAGCTGGAGGGCATGATCGGCGTGGTGTCGCAGGCGATCTCCTCGGCGGGCGGCGCCATGATCTCGCAGGCGCTGGGCGCCCGGAAGATCGAAAGAGTGCCCCGGGTGGTTTTCACCGCTCTCTGGATCGTGGCGATCCCGTCTGCGATCTTCGCCGTCATCACGCTTTTCCATCCCGAATGGCTCTTCGGCCTCTTTTCGGACGACCCGAAGGTCCTGACTCTGGCCCTTTCCTACGTGCCGGTGGCGATGGTGCAGTATCTGGGGGCTACTCTGCGGCCGGCGAACTTCGCCCTGATCAACGGCTCCGGCAACTCGAAGCTGAATCTTCTGGTGGCGCTTCTGGACGGGATCGTGGCGCGGATCGGGCTTGCGCTGCTTCTGGGGGTGGCGCTTTCCCTGAAGATCGTCGGTTTCTGGTACGGCAACGCCCTGGCGGGGCTGGTGCCCTTCCTGATCGGCGGGACCTATCTGATATCCGGGCGGTGGAAAAAGCAGAAAAGCGCGTCCGCGCCGGAAGGACAGAAAAACTCTTGACAAACGCGAAGACGCGGGCTATAATAAGGCTCGCCTGAATCGATCGCTCCGGTTTATGCAGGCACGTAATGAAATAAGCGAAAAAAAGGCAGCGACGGAACGAGTACCCCCGGAACGGCCGGTCAGAGAGAGGGACGCATGGTGAAAGTCCCTTCCGGATCGCGGGGCGAAAACCAATCCCGAGCCGCGGCGCGGAGAAAAAAGCGCCGCCGTCCTCCCGCGTTAAGGGGAAAAGCGCCGGAAAGATCCGGCGGCTTTGAGTGAAAAATCAAGGTGGGACCGTGCAAAGCATTTGCACCCTTGAGGGCGAAACGCCCCCGGGGGTGTTTTTTTGTTCCCCCGCGGCGCGGCAGACGAAAACCGCAAAGGACAAATGGATCGAAAAGGAGAAGGAACATGAAAGTCATCTATCACGACGGTCACGTGGGCGAATGCGCGCCGGAAGAAGAGCTGCACGTCATACGGCATACGGCGGCGCACGTCATGGCGCAGGCCATCCGCCGTCTCTGGCCGGAGGCCCGCTTCGCCTACGGCCCGGCCAACGAGCGGGGCTTCTATTACGACGTGGATCTGGGCGACAGAAAGCTCGGCGACGAGGATCTTCAGGCCATCGAAGCCGAAATGAAAAGGATCGTCAAAGAGAATCTTCCCATCAAGGCCTTCATTCTCCCCCGGGACGAGGCGATCGGACTGATGGAGGAAAGAGGCGAGATCTACAAGGTCGAGCATATCAGCGACCTCGCTCCCGACGAGGAGATCAGCTTTTACCAGCAGGGCGAGTACATCGACATGTGCGTCGGTCCGCATCTGACCTACACCAAGGGACTGAAGGCCTTCAAAATCATGGATCAGTCGGGCGCCTACTGGAAAAACGACAAGGACAACAAGATGCTCACCCGCATCAGAGGGACCGCCTTCCCCTCCCAGAAGGAGCTGGACGATTATCTCCGGCAGCTTGAAGAGGCCGAAAAGCGCGATCACCGCCGCATCGGCCGCGAAATGGGCCTTTTCGCCCTGAGAGACGAAGCTCCCGGCATGCCCTTCTTCCTGCCCAAGGGCATGGTGCTCCGGAACACCCTTCTCGATTACTGGCACGAGGTGCATAAGAAGTGGGACTATCTGGAGGTATCCACTCCGCAGATCATGAAACGGAGCCTCTGGGAAACCTCCGGTCATTGGGATCACTATAAAGAAGAAATGTATACCACGGTGATCGACGACGAGGATTTCGCCATCAAACCGATGAACTGCCCGGGCAGCATCCTGATCTACGATCTGGAGCCCCATTCCTACCGCGAGCTGCCGCTTCGCTACGGCGAACTGGGGCGGGTGCACCGTCACGAGCTTTCGGGCGCTTTGCACGGCATGTTCCGGGTACGGGCTTTCACGCAGGACGACGCGCATATCCTGCTCGCAAAGGAACAGATCACCGACGAGGTGATCCGCATCGTCAGCCTCTTCGACGAGGTTTACAACCTGTTCGGTCTTCCCTATACCATCGAGCTTTCCACCATGCCGGAGGATCACATCGGCACCGAGGAGGACTGGGAGATCGCCACCAAGGCGCTGGCCGACGCCATCACCAAGGTGGGCAAGACCTACGTCCTCAACGAAGGGGACGGAGCCTTCTACGGGCCGAAGCTTGACTTCCATCTGGAGGATTCCCTGGGAAGGACCTGGCAGTGCGGCACCATCCAGCTGGATTACCAGCTGCCCGGCCGTTTCAATCTGGAATACACCGGCGCCGACGGACAGAAGTACTGCCCCGTCATGATCCACCGCGTGGTCTTCGGCTCGGTGGAGCGGTTCATCGGCGTCATCACCGAGCATTTCGCCGGGAAATTCCCGGTATGGCTCGCCCCGGTGCAGGTCAAGGTCCTGCCGGTGTCCGAAAAGAGCGCCGATTACGCGTCCGAGGTCTTCAAGGCGCTGAAGGACGCGGGGATCCGCGCCGAAATGGATACCCGCAACGAAAAGATCGGCTATCTGATCCGTGAAGCGCAGGTCAAGGACCGCGTCCCCTATATGGTCATCATCGGCCAGAAGGAGATTGAGGAAAAGAACGTCTCGGTCCGGAGCCGCGACACCGGCGCCACCGAGAGCATGGCGCTTTCGGACTTCCTTGCCAGGGTCGCGAAGGAAACCAGGGAGCGCACGCGCTGAGAAACGCCGCCGGCGGAAGAAATCTTCTTCCGCCGGCTTTTCGATTTGCGGAAAGGAGGAGAAGACCGTGCCGGTCTCTTTCGGAGAGATCCTGTGGCCGCCGCGCTGCTTTTTCTGCGACGAAGTGATGAAGGCCGGGGAAGGGCCGGTCTGCGCCTCCTGCCGGGAAAAGGGCCTTGCGGAAGGAAAGACAAGGACGCGCAGGGGAGAATTCTACGCGTCGGCCAGAGCGCCCTTTTCCTACCGGGACGAGGCCGCCGAGGCGGTGGTGCGGCTGAAACGCCCCGACGGGGCCTATCTTCTGAAGCCTGCGGCGGATTTCATCGCCGGGGCGTGCGAAGAGGAGAAAGAGGAATACGCGCTGGCGACCTGGATCCCGCTGGATCTGAAGCGGAGGCTTGCCCGCGGCTTCAACCGCAGCGAGGAGCTGGCGCGGCTCGTCGCCGCCAGACTGGGGATCCCGGCGGAGGGACTGCTGGAAAAGACGCGCTCCACCGGAAAGCAGGGGCTCCTTTCCGAGGAGGAGAGAAAGGCCAACGTCTTCGGCGCCTTCCGGATGAAGAAGAGAGCCGACGTGCGGGGGAAAACGGTCCTTCTGGTGGACGACGTGATCACGACCGGCGCCACCGTTTCGGAGGCGGCGCGGGTCCTCCTGACCGCCGGCGCGGCAAAGGTGTACGCGGCGTCGCTCGCCATGCGGGATTAGTACCGGGAAAAAAGAAGAAAGCTCCGGCGCTTCCACAGGAAGCGCCGGAGCGGTTTTGCGGGGAGAAAAGACTCAGAAGGTATCCTTGAGAGGGACGCCGTCGGAATCGGTGTCGATTTTGCCCGTGAACAGCATGACTCCTTCGATTATGGCCCAGACGGAGGCGGCGAGGATCGGCAGCACGCCGATGATCAGCCAGGAGGTGAGGAGACCGATCAGGGTCATCACCAGCTGCGCCACGGCCTTGCCGGTATTGCCGAGATAGAAATTGTGTACGCCGTAGATGCCGCAGACGAGGGCGAGAAGCCCCGCGACCATCCGGGATTTCTGTCTGGATCTGTCGATGGGGACCGGAAGGACGTTCCCGCAGGAGGTGCAGACCGCCTGACCGGGTTCCGCCGCCGTGCCGCAGAAGGGACAGAATCGCCGGTCGCTTCCCGCGGCGAAACCGCATTTGACACAGATGGCGGCGCCTTCTTCCATGGGATTTCCGCAATGGGTGCAATACATCATGAGGAGACCTCCTTTACGTCCGGTGTGGATTGGAAACGGCTCCGGCGGGGACGCCTTCCGAAGAACCGCAAGGCGCGTTTTTCGCACGGATGAAAAAGAACCCCCGCCTTTGAGTCCTATTATATCACCCTGCGCCGTCCGCGTCAACCGCGCGCCGCGGGAAGGAAAAAGCACCTTGTGGAAATCCATAAAAAAAGAGGAGCGCGCCGGGGAAAAAGATGGATTTTGCCGATTGAAAAGATACGATTCCTGTGATATGATGAAACCGTGCTTTTCCGATCCGGAACGTCTTCCGGAAAGGGGAAAAACCGATCACAAGAACGGATCATCAAGGAGGAACGAAAGCGACATGAAAAAGAGAATTCTGGCGCTCATCCTGGCGCTGGCCATGGTGACGGCTCTGGCTGCGTGCTCGGGCGAAGCCAAGGACACCGGCAAGACTCCGGAAAGCGAAACCGGCGAAGCCCCGGCCAGCGAAATGAAGACCGTAAAGGCCGGCCTGGTCTGCATCGGCGACGAGAACGACAAGGGCTATACCTACAACTTCATCCGCGCCACCGAAACCGCCAAGGCAGAGCTCGCCAAAAAAGGCATCAACGTGGAATGGGTCATCAAGTACAACCTGATCGAAGGCGATCCGGTGGCCGTTGCCAACGAAGAGCTTGCCGAGGACGGCTGCGCCGTTATCTTCAACAACTCCTACGGACAGGAACCCGCCATGCTTACCGTGGCTCCCAATTTCCCGGACGTGCAGTTTGTCGGCCTGACCAACGAGGGAAGCTGGAAGGACGATCTTGACAACACCCACAACGCCTTCAACCGCATTCACGAGGGCCGTTACGTGGCCGGCGTCGTCGCCGGTATGAAGCTGCAGGAAATGATCGAGAGCGAAAAGATCAAGCCCGAAGAAGCCGTCATCGGCTACGTCGGCGCCTACTCCTTCGCCGAAGTCATCTCCGGCTACACCGCCTATTTCCTCGGCGCCCGCTCGGTCTGCCCGTCGGTCACCATGAAGGTGCAGTTCGTGGGCTCCTGGTCTGACGCCACGCTGGAAGCCAACGCCGCTCAGGCGCTGATCGATCAGGGCTGCGTCCTGATCTCCCAGCATTCCGACAACACCACCCCCGCCACCACCGCTGAAAAGAACGGCGTGTTCCACACCGGCTACAACGCCGATATGATCGACGCCGCGCCGAAGGCCTCCATCATCTCCACCCGCATCGACTGGACCAAGTACTTCGTATACGCCATCTCCGCCGTTGCCGAGGGAAAGAATTTTGACGCCGACTACAGCCACGGCATGGCCGAGGGCGAGGTCGTCATGACCGATCTGAACGAAGAGATCGCCGCGCCCGGCACCGCCGAGAAGATGAAGGAAGTCATGGATCAGATCGCCGCCGGCACGCTGAAGGTGTTCGACACCTCCAAGTTCACCGTGGACGGCAAGGCTGTTTCCTCCTATACCGCCATCGATATGACCGGCGACTTCGTGCCGGACGAGGGCGAAGCCATCTGGGACGGCGAGTTCCACGAATCCGCCGTGCCGGATCTGATGTCCGCCCCGTATTTCGCGCTCCGGATCGACGGCATCACCCTCCTGAACGAGGCTTACTGATAACCTTCTGCGGTCACAGGGGCTGCGTCAGCGGCCCCTGTGACCTTCTTTCTTTTTCCCGCGTCCCGACGGGGCTTCCGCCGGAAGGGAGCGCCGTGAGAACGCGGAAAGCGATACGAGAGGAAAGGATGACGTCTGTGGAAAACACCTGCGCCGTGCGCATGGAGGAGGTCACGAAGACCTTCGGCTCCGTGACGGCGAACGACCGGGTCACGCTGGAGATCCGGAAAGGGGAGATCCTGTCGCTGCTCGGCGAAAACGGGTCGGGCAAAACCACGCTGATGAATATGCTGGCCGGGATCTATTTTCCCGACAGCGGCCGCATTTACGTGAACGGGAAGGAAGCCACCATCGCCTCTCCCAGAGACGCCTTTGCCCACGGGATCGGCATGATCCACCAGCATTTCAAGCTGGTCAACGTCCTGTCCGCCGCCGAAAACGTAGTGCTCGGCCTGGAGGGCGGAGCGTTCCTGGATATCCGGGGGGTCTCCCGCCGGATCCGCGAGATCGCCGGACAGTACGGCTTTGCCGTGGATCCCGCCAAAAAGGTCTACGATATGTCGGTCTCCGAAAAGCAGACCCTGGAAATCATCAAGCTTCTCTACCGCGGGGCGGATATCCTGATCCTGGACGAGCCGACCGCGGTTTTGACCCCGCAGGAGACCGAAAAGCTTTTCGACGTCCTGCGCAGGATGAAAAAGGACGGAAAAGCCATCGTCATCATCACCCACAAGCTGCACGAGGTCATGGAGCTTGCCGACCGGGTGGCGGTGCTGCGCAGGGGCGAATTCGTGGGCGAAATGAAGGTCAGCGAGACCGATACCGCCGCCATGACCAACATGATGGTGGGAAGGCAGATCTCGCTGAATATCGAACGGTCCGAACCGCGCGATCCCAAGCCCCGCCTTGCGATCACCGGCCTCACGGTGGTGGACGGAGAAGGCGTCACCAAGCTGGATCACGTGAGCTTTACCGCCATGGGCGGGGAGATCCTGGGGATCGCGGGCGTCGCCGGCTCCGGGCAGAAGGAGCTTCTGGAGGCCGTCGCCGGGCTCTGTCCGATCAAGGAAGGAAAGATCCTTTACACGCCGGAGGGGAAAGAGCCCTCCGATCTGGTGGGGAAGACCCCCATGCAGATCAAGGACGCCGGGGTCGCCATGGCCTTCGTGCCGGAGGACCGGCTGGGCATGGGCCTGGTCGGCGGCATGGGCATGGTGGGCAATATGATGCTCCGCTCCTGGCGCGAAGGCGGCGGCATCTTCGTCCGGCACAGAAATCCGGGCGCGCTTGCCAAAACGGTGATGGACGAGCTGGAGGTCGTCACGCCCGACGTGAACTATCCGGTGCGCCGTCTCAGCGGCGGCAACGTGCAGAAGGTCCTCGTGGGACGGGAGATCGCCACCGCGCCGTCGGTCCTGATGAGCGCGTATGCGGTGCGCGGTCTGGACATCAACACCTCCTATACCATTTACAATCTGATGAATCAGCAGAAGGAAAAAGGGGTCGCGGTGATCTTCGTGGGAGAGGATCTGGACGTCCTTCTGGAGCTTTGCGACCGGATCCTGGTGCTTTACGACGGACGCGTTTCGGGCATCGTGAACGCCCGGGAGGTCGCCAAGGAAGAGGTCGGCCTGATGATGACCCGCCTCGGAAAGGGGGAGAACGCCGATGCATGAAAGGAAACAGCCGATTTTCCATCTGGTCAAGCGTGGCGAGCTTTCGTCGAAATACGCGCTTCTGATCCGGCTGGCTTCGATCCTTGCGGCGCTTTTGGCCGGCGCCCTGATCTTCCTCCTTCTGGGCAGCAATCCGATCCGGGCGTACGGCGAGATCCTGGCCGGCTCCCTCGGACGGGAAAGCGCGAGACAGCGCGTGATCAACATCGCGGTGCCGCTTTTGGGAACGGCGCTGGCCATCGCTCCCTGCTTCCGGATGAAATTCTGGAACATCGGCGCGGAGGGTCAGATCACCGCGGGCGCCGTCGGCGCCACCTACTTCGCGCTGACCTTCGGCGGAAAGTACGGGATTTTCGAGGGGAAGGAGCCTTCGCTGCTCCTGCTTCTGATGATGGCGCTCGGCGCCATGATCTGCGGCGCCTTCTGGGCCCTGATCCCGGCTTTCTTCCACGCGAAATGGGGCACCAACGAAACGCTGTTCACCCTGATGCTGAACTATATCGCCATCGGTATCGTCAAGTGGCTGCAGGGCGGACCCTGGGAGGGCAAGCCCGGAAGCCAGATCATTCCGAATTTCCATGCCTCGGCGCTTCTCCCGAAGGTTTTCGGCGTGCATATCGGATGGATCCTGGTCCTTCTTCTGACCGTTCTGATCTTCGTATACATGCGATATACCAAGCACGGATACGAGATCGCGGTCCTCGGCGAAAGCATGAACACCGCGCGCTACGCGGGCATGAACGTGGCGTGGATCACGATCCGGACCATGCTGCTTTCGGGGGCGATCGCGGGGCTGGTGGGCTTCATGATCGTATCGGGCGCCAACAAGACCCTGTATTTCGGCGTCGCGGGAGGCGTCGGCTTCACCGCCATCACGGTTGCGTGGCTCGCCCAGCTCAACCCCTTCGCCATGATCGTCATTTCCCTGATGCTGGCGGTCCTGGAAAAGGGAGCGGGCAATCTGGAAACCATGGGGATCCCGACCTCCATTACGGACATCATCACCGGCGTCATTCTTCTCTTTATGCTGGCCTCGGAGTTCTTCGTCCGGTACCGCGTGGCTCTCGGCTCGCGCGGTCTGGACTGGGTCAGATGGGATGAGGGGAAAGCCGGCGTCGCGGGAAAGGAGGAAGCCGAATGATTCCGGTCTACAAAAGAAAAATCGCCCCGGCGATCGTTTTTTCGTTCCTTACCGGCGGTCTCTGGACGCTTTTCTGGGAGTACCTGCTCCTGAAAAACACCAGAGCCGTGAAGGGGGATCCTTCCTCCCCGACAGGCGAGTATCTCTGTCTGATCCTCGTGCCGCTTTATTCCTGGTACTGGCTGTATACCCGCGGAGAGACGGTCGCGCGGGAATTCCGGAAGAGGGGATATCCCGTGACGGGGAACGGCAAACTCTATCTGCTCCTCGGCATTTTCGGCCTTGCGATCGTCGCGCTTGCCATCATGCAGCACGATTTCAATTCGCTTCCCTCCGCAAAGACGCTTTCCTCAGCGGAAGAAAAGGAGGATAAGGCATGACGGCACTCGACGCGATCGTGGCCCTGATCTTCAACGCGATCCTGAACGGGACGCCCCTGATGTTCGGCACCATGGGCGAGATCCTGACCGAAAAATCGGGCAACCTGAACCTCGGCGTGGAGGGCATGATGTATATGGGCGGCGCCTTCGGCATCGCCGGCGCCTACTATTACGAAAAGGCGGCGGGCGGCGCGGCCAGCGGCCCTCTGGCGATTTTGATCGCCCTTCTCTGCGCCTTCCTGGCCGGCGCGTTCGGCGCCCTGTGCTACGGCTTTGTTACCATCACCCTGCGCGCCAACCAGAACGTCACGGGCCTGGCTCTGGCGATCCTCGGCACCGGCGTGGGTCAGTTCGTGGGCGAATATATGCGCCTGCGCGAGGGCGGCTACGTGGCGGTCAGCAACGCCCTGAAGGACAATTTCCAGAATCCGGTCTTCCCGGAATTCCTGCAGAACATCCCGGTGGTGGGAAAGATCGTGTTCGGACACAATCTGTTCGTCTATCTCGGGATCCTGACGGCGGTCGTCATGACCGTGTATTTCAACAAGACCCGCCGGGGCCTGAACCTGCGCGCGGTTGGCGAATCGCCCGCCACCGCCGACGCCGCCGGCATCAACATCACCCGGACCAAGTACCTGGCCACCGTGATCGGCGGCGGGATCTCGGCCATCGGCGGCATGGTGTATATCATGACCATCGCGGGCTGCGTTTGGAATCACGAGGGACTCGCCGGCGAAGGCTGGCTGGCGGTGGCGCTGGTGATTTTCTGCCTGTGG
>JAEEGL011379524.1_pt1 | contig 22722 bp, 22 predicted proteins | sample 9134231 | NCBI WGS metagenome assembly JAEEGL01 (sample SAMN16246548, study PRJNA631951) | gut metagenome | biome: gut microbiome; feature: rumen; material: fiber-attached | host: Bos | place: Iran: Karaj | collected 2018-10 | reverse complement strand
CGCCGCCAGGGAAAAGCGGCTCCTTTCCTTTAAGAAACGCATGGCGAAAAAGCTCGCCGCCGCCCCGGCGAAGCTGAAGAAAAACGCGCCGCCCCCCGCCAGAAGACTCCCCAGCAGCACCCGGGCCAGAACCACCAGGAACGCGTCCCCGGCGTCCGGCAGCAGATAGAGCGCCAGTACCGTCACGATATTGGCCAGCCCGAGCTTCGCGCCGGGCAGGGCGCCCAGCGGCGGCAGCAGGCTCTCCAGGAAAGCGAGGGCCAGCGCCGCGGACGTCAGCACGCCCATGAAGGCCAGCTTTGTCAAACCCGTCATGGCGATTCTCTCACTTCCACCAGAACTTTATGGGGTAGACAGGCGATGAACGCCCCGACGTGGCGGACCGGCCCCCGCCGACGGCAGACCTGGGCCGGACAGTCCGCCTCGACGCAGGCGATGGCGCCGTCCTCGACGACGAAACGGTTGAACCCGTTGGGCGTGGCGACGACGATTTCCTGCCGTTCCCCGTCCGACAGGGGAACCGTCCGGTAAGGCGCCCCCGCAACGGTAATCACCGCCACCCTTCCGCCGCCGTTCTCCGCCCGCCGCCAAAGCGCCAGCGGCAACACCACGCCCAGCAGCAGGAGCAGGAACAGCAGGGCGGCTTTTCGATGGTTTCTCGCTTGCCAGGACACTCTCTTCCGCCTCCGCGCATGGTCAAATCCGGCGGCATCCTCCCTGCCGCCGTTTTTCCTATAGTATCACAAATCCTCCGGCAGGGCCAGTCCCCGTATTTTCCCTGTCGAGGAAAAAAGACGACGGCGCGGCAGGATTTTTCGTTTCGGTCGAGAATATAATGTATAATATATCCTATGGAAGCGAAATCCAAAACAGAACGTACGGGGGAGGAATCTTCATGGACAAAAAGAATACCATCGCGATCGTCTGCGGCGGCGGGCCGGCGCCCGGCATCAACGCCGTCATCTCGGCAGTGGTGGTAGAAGCGAACCGCAATGGCTGGGACGTGCTGGGCATGTATGACGGCTTCTCCCATCTGGCAAAGCGGGAGAAAGCGTACGTCAAGCTCACGTACGACGAAGTGGCCCGTATTCACGTGACGGGCGGCTGTATCCTCAAGATGTCACGCTATAACCCGACCAAGAAGGAAGAGGACCTCAGGAACGTCGTGGAAACGCTGACCGAACTCGGCGTCACCCATCTGGTGACGATCGGCGGCGACGACACCGCCTACAGCTCCGCCGCCGTATCCCGCTACGCCTCGGAACACGGCGGTTCCATCAACGTCGTCCACGTGCCCAAGACCATCGACAACGACCTGCCGCTGCCCGACGGCGTGCCGACCTTCGGCTTCGAGACGGCCCGCCAGTTCGGCGCCATGGAAGTGCAGAACCTGGTGGAAGACGCCCGCACCACGACGAACCGCTGGTATCTGGCCATCGCCATGGGCCGCACCGCGGGCCATCTGGCGCTGGGCATCGGCCTGTCCTCCGGGGCGGTGCTGACCATCATCCCCGAGGAATTCCCCGAGGAGAAAATCTCCCTGCAAAAAGTCGTGGACATCATCGTCAGCTCGGTGATCAAGCGCTACCGCATCGGCCGCACCTTCGGCGTGGCGGTCGTCGCCGAGGGCGTCATCGAAAAGATTGCCCAGGAAGACCTCGAAAAGATGGGATCCGTGGAGCTGGACGAGCATGGCCATATCCGCTACGCCGAGCTCGATTTCGGCGACATCCTCAAGAAAGCCGTGCTGGCCGACCTCAAGAAACTCGGCCACAGCCCCACCATCGTGGACAAGGAGATCGGCTACGAGCTGCGCTGCGCCGCGCCGATCGCCTACGACATCGACTACGCCCGTTCCCTCGGCTACGAAGCCGTGCGCTTCCTGCTGCGGGGCAAGACCGGCGCGATGATCTCCATCCAGAACGAGCTGGCCGTACCCCTCTACTTCGAGGACATCCGGGACGAAGCCACCGGCAAGACGCAGGTGCGCCGCGTCGATACCGGTTCCGCTCACTACCGCATCGCCCGCGGCTTCATGATGCGGCTGGAAAAGGAAGACCTCGACGACGCCGGGCTGGCGAAGGACTACAAGATGTCGCCGGAGGAATTCAAGCAGCGCTTCGCTTCTCTCTTCTGACTTTGAAACGACCGCGTCGCTGCCCGTTGACGCAGCGGCGCGCAGGAAAGGGGATTCGTCATGGCCAGCGAACAGCAAGCGCCGGCACCGAACGGCGAAGCGGAAGCGACGGCACCGGAAGCTGACGGCTACGAGCCGGTTGACGCCGGCGACGACGCCCCGGAAACCGGCGGCCCGACCGACGAACCGGCGACGCCGGATGACGCTTCCCCCGATGATTCGTCTGACACCCCGCCGGCGGAAGAAACGGTGCCATCCGGCGAACCGTCTGACGGTGACGGAGCCGGACCGCCGCCGGCGCCTGACAGCGGGGAATCATCCGACGACGAAGCGGCCAGAAAGAAAGCCGCGGAAAAAGCGGCGATGCTGGCCCGGATGCGGCAGCAGAGAGCCCGGCGCCGGGCGATGATGGCCCCGATCTGGGCGATGGTGGAAAAAGCGGCGGCAGCGGGAATCCTCCTGATTTTCCTGCTATACGCCGGCCATGCCTGGTGGGTGAGTCACCGCCTCGCCTCCTTCCGGGCGGACGTGCAGGCCGAAGTCAACAAGCCCGACGGCATCGACAAGCTGCGCTTCGTTGACGATTGGCGCGTCCAGGACGTAGCCCCCGGTACCAAGCGGGTTTCCCGTGCCGACGGCAAATACGTCGTTTTCGTCTGGCGCCTGCCGGACGGCAAATATATGGTGGACTCCGTGGAACGCTGAAGAGAGCCCCCAATCTTTCCCAAAACTATTATGAAAAGGAGCCCATGCCATGCGGAATTTGCAGAAAGACGCTGTCGAAATGGCGGCACGACGGAAGACGATGTTAAACACAGGCTTCCGTATCTTCGCGGAAACAAACATCGAGACGGTGACCATGCAGGAGATCGCGGACGCCAGCGAACTCGGCGTCGCCACCGTCTACCGCTATTTCAAGACGAAGGCCGCCCTCGCCAGCTCCATCGCGGCAAAAGTCTGGCAGGATTACTACGCCGAAGTCGAGAAATTGTACAACGCCCGCAACGTCGAAGCCATGACCGCGGCCGATGAACTTGTCTTCTACCTCGACTGCTTCATTGACCTCTACCGAAACCACAAGGACTTCCTGCGCTTCAATCATAACTTCTCCGCCTTTGTCCGCCATGAAAAGGTCACGAAGGAAACCCTGAAACCTTATACCGACGCGATGGAGGAATTCGTCAAAAAGTACCACTCGCTTTATCAGAAGGCGAAAAAGGACGGCACCCTCAAAGTCAATCTGCCGGAAAAAAAATTCTTCGCCTCCACCCTGCACATGATGTTCTGCATTTCCGAGAGATTCGCGGCTGGGCTGCTGCCGGACGCTTCCTTTGCGTATGAGGAGGATTTGACGGACGAGCTGGTCCTCCTGAAGGACATGATCCTGCTAGCCTGCAAGACCTGATTGGCCCGCCAGCAGGTTCGTCCCTGTCCCGCGAAAAAACGGGGCTTTCCGTGTGAAGATACCGTCTTCCCGGAAAGCCCCGTTTTTTCGCGTCCCAAAGGCTATCGACCGTTTCCCGCAAGGAAAAAGCGCCTCCCTCCGGAGGGAGGCGCGCCAGTGGCATGCGCAATGTGCCGGAGGGATGCGTAATGTGCCAGTGGCACGTTACGGGTAAAGGGCGCGGAGGGATTTCGTTCCTTAAAAAATTGACACTGTGACAAGCGTTTTGTTCAGTAGAAAAAATCGAAAAAAGCCGGACAAAAACAGAATAAAGCCCGAAATATCAGGCTTTTTACCCTTCGCAGCCATCGAGTAGTTTGTCTTTTTGACTTTTTATCATCAAAAACAAAACGGGGCTCTCGCAGATTTTGGTTACGTGCGACAGCCCCGTTTTCTTTTGCCCGGGCGATGCCCCGCATCATCGCAGGACGCCGTTGACGAAGATTTCCAGACCGATGGCGATGAGGATGGCGCCGCCCAGGACCAGCGCCCGGCCGGCGAGATGGAGGCCGAAGCGCTTGCCGAGGGCCAGCCCGATAAGGCAGATGACGAAGGTCACGCCGGCGACGATCAGGGAGCAGGTCAGCGCCGCCACGGTGTGATATTTCGCAATCGTGAAGCCCACCGAGAGGGCGTCGATGGAGGTCGCAATGCCCTGGAGCAGCAACGCCCGGCCGGAAAGCGGGGTCTGCGGCCCCCCCTGATCGCTGCCCGCCAGTCCCTCGCGGATCATCCCGATGCCGATGTAGGCCAGCAGAGCCAGCGCAATCCAAGGAATGAAGGGCGTGACCTTTTGGAACGTCTCGACGATGGCATGTACGCAGAACCAGCCGATCATCGGCATCAGTGCCTGGAAGAAGGCGTAGGTCCCGGCAATCAGGGCCATGCGCCGGAAATTCATGTGCGGCTCCCCCAGCCCGTTGGCCAGCGAGACCGAGAACGCGTCCATGGCCAGCCCCACGCCGAGAAGCACGCTGTTCGTCACGAAGAAAAGGGTAATTTCCATAGGAGACTCCTTTGCGAAAGAGAACGAACCATACCCGCTTTCCGGCTCCTTCCCTGGAATCCCGGAAAAGAAATTCGGGCACGAGATCGGCAAACCCGCGAAAGCCTCCGGAATTGCCGGAAGAGGGGGTGTACCGTCAGACGCTCTGGCTGCCCGGCGACATGAGCTGACGGCGGGCGGCGGGCAGACGGCGCAGGATGTCGCCGGCCAGGAGGCCTTCGGCGGCTTCCGCGGCTGCGATGTCGCCCGCGAGACCGTGGAGATAGACGCCGAGCTGCGGCGCGTCCGCCGCCGGCATCTGCTTCATCAGGCCGGCGATGGTCCCCGCCAGCACGTCGCCGGAGCCGGCGGTGGCCATGCCGGGATTGCCCTTCGAGGTCAGATAGACGCGGCTGTCGGGATAGGCGACCAGCGTACATTCGCTTTTCACCGCCAGGATCGCGTTCCAGTCGGTGGCGGCTTTGCGGCAGCAAGGGATGAGATTGCCCCGCAGCGCCTCGACGGAAAGGCCGAGGAGCATGGCCATTTCGCCGAGGTGCGGCGTCAGGACGAGCGGGTCCCCCGCCTGGGCGAAGGTTTCGGCGTGACCGGCGAAGGCGTAGAGGGCGTCGGCGTCCAGCACCAGCGGCTTCCTGATCGATTTCGCCGCCTGCCAGATGAAATTCAGCGTCGCCGGATCGCGGCCCAGGCCCGGCCCCATGAGCACGACGTCGTGCTGGTCCGCCAGTTTCCGGAGGGCTTCCGCCGCCTCATGGCCGAGGATGCCGGCGCTGGCCTCGGGCAGGGGGCGCGTCATGACTTCGGTGAGTTTCATGGCGAAGAGGTTCGTCAGGCTTTCCGCCGTCGCCAGGGTCACGACGCCGGCGCCGATCCGCAGCGCCGCTTCGCTGGCCAGCGCCGCCGCCCCGGTCATGCCGGGAGAGCCGGCGACGACCAGCACGCGGCCGCAGGAGCCTTTGTGGGCGTCAATCGGACGCGGCGGCAGCAGCGAGCGCACGTATTCATCCTCGAAGTATTCCTGCAGGATGCCGCGGTCGTTCAGCAGCGTCTGCGGCAGGCTGATGTCATCGACGACCAGGCGGCCGCAGTGCGCCGCCCCGGGGCAGAAGAAATGGCCGGTCTTCGGCAGGCCGAAGGTGACGGTGACGTCCGCTTTGACGGCGGTGGAAGGGATGGTGCCGCTGCCGGCGTTGACGCCGCTGGGAATGTCGATGGCCACCACGGGGCGGCCGGCCTCGTTGACCATCCCGATGACCTTCGGGAAGGGATCGCGCAGCGGGCCCTTGATGCCCGTCCCCAGCAGGCCGTCCACGACGGCGTCGGCCAGTTTCAGGATCAGCGCGAACTTCTCCCAGTCGCGCTCTGTCGCCAGCGATTGCACCGTGATGCCGAGTTTCTGGCAGATTTCACGGTTCAGCGCCGCGGACTTCGTGAGCTTTTCCTCGCTGCCCACCAGGAAGACTTTGATCTGGGCGCCGTGGTTCGCCAGATGGCGCGCCGCCACGAAAGCGTCGCCGCCATTGTTGCCCGGGCCGGCCAGGACGCAGATCGTCTTCCCGGCAACGCCGGCCAGTTCCTCGACGACGACACCGGCCGCCGCCCGGCCGGCGTTCTCCATCAGGATCGTTTCCGGGATACCGAACTTTTCCCCGGCCAGCTTGTCGATCTGGCGCATCTCCTCTACCATTGCCACTTTCATTGGACCGATTCCTCCTCTATCCTCCGGCTGTCGCAGAAAACGGGCTGCCACATGCGATAGGGACAGCCCGTTCTTTGATTCCGTATCTTGCTGCTATTGCGCGACCAGCGTGCCCTCCGCCATCTTGAAGCTGCGGGCGATCAGTATCTCCACCCGGCGATTCTGCGACCGGCCTCCCTCGGTCTCGCGGGAGGCTACCGGCCGGTACTCGCTGTAGCCGGTGGCGCTGAAACGGGCCGGGTTCAGGGACGCGTTGGACGCCAAAAGGAACTTCATGAAATTCAGCGCCCGGGCCGAACTGAGTTCCCAGTTGGAGGGATACTGCGGCGTGTTGATGGGCACGTTGTCGGTATGGCCGGTGATGATGACGCGCTCCGGGATGGCCGCCAGCAGCCCCGCCACCACCGGGCCGACGAGCTGCGACTCCGGTACCAGCTCGGCCGAGCCGGACGGGAACAGCGCTTTCTCCTTGATGCGGATCATCAGGCCGTCCTCGGTCATGTTGGTGCGCAGGTTCGTCTCCAGGTGGTTTTCCTGGATGTAGTTGTCGAGGCTCCGCTGCATATACTCCAGCGTCTGGTTTTCCATCATGTAGGCGCCGTTGCCGTTGTCCTCGCCGCCGGTGCCGTCGCCGGAGCCGCCGCCGCCCATGCCCAGGCCGGGGCCGAGGCCCATCAGCAGGAAGCCGCCGCCGCCGCCCAGACTGAACGCCTTGTTGAAGGCCGCGCCCATGGCCTTCGCCTTGCCGCCGTCCACTTTCGACATGCAGAAAAGGCAGAGGAACAGCGCCAGAAGCAGCGTCATGAGATCGGAATAGGGAAGTAACCAGGCCTCGCCGGCTTCTTCTTCGTGAGGTTCCGCGTGCTTTTTCTTCGCCATGGATCAACCCTCCTTCTTGATTGCCGCCCGCTCGGTCTGCGGAATGAATACCATCAGCTTGGCTTCGATGGCCGTCGGAGAATCGCCGGCCTGCAGGGACAGGATTCCCTCGATGATCATGCGCTTCTGGCTGATCTCCATCTCCGAGAACAGCTTCAGCTTGTTCTCGAACGGCAGCCAGAGGACGTAACCGGTGTAGATGCCGAGGATCGTCGCGACGAAAGCCGCCGCAATCGCGTGGCCCAGCTTATCAATATCGTTCATGTTGCCCAGGGCCGCGATCAGGCCGACCACGGCGCCCAGCACGCCCAGCGTCGGCGCGTAGGTGCCGGCCTGCTTGAACATCAGACGGCCCTCGGCGTGGCGGGCCGCCATGACGGAAAGCTCGGCGTCGAGGACGTCGCTGACGAACTCCGGGTCCATACCGTCGATGACCATGCCCAGGCCGGTCTTGAAGAACGGGTCCTCGATCTCCTGCACCTTGCCCTCAAGGGCCAGGATACCTTCGCGGCGAGCGATCTGCGACAGCTCGATGAACATGTTCACGAGGTCGGTCCGGGACTGGAGCTTCGGCCGGTTCAGCGTCTTCTTCAGCAGCACCGGGAAGTTCTTCATGTTCTCCATCGGGAAGCCGGTGAACAGGCAGGAGAACGTGCCGCAGATGATGATCAGGAACGCGGCCGGATTGTTCAGCGCCGAAAGCGGTGCGCCCTTGATGACCATACCGACGAAAATCGAGATCAAGCCCATGATCAATCCGACAACGGTTGAAGTTTCCAAAATGAATCCCCCTCTTTTCCCTGCTGTTCGCGTATCATTGCCATGAGGGAACCTTTCCCTGCTCCCCTCACGGATACACTCCCATACATTTTATATTATCACATAAAACGGCGCAAATTCCTACCCATTTTTAGAAAAAAATTTCAAAAATATATATTTCGGGCTCATTTTTTCGCCGGATACGGGGGAAAGCGTCATTTCCCGGCCGTTCCCATGACCGCCGCCAGCGACGCCGTGAACGGCGGGCGCAGGATGCCGCGTTCGGTGATGATGGCGGTGATGAGGCCGGCGTCCGTCACGTCAAAGGCGGGGTTGAACACCTTGACGTCCGGCGGCGCCATGCGCTTCGCGTACCACATCTCGGTGACTTCCTCCGCCGGGCGCTCTTCGATCACGATTTCGGCGCCGGTGGCCGTGGCCATGTCGATGGTGGAGGTTGGGGCGCAGATGTAGAAGGGGACGCCGAAATGCCGGGCGGCGATGGCCAGCGGCAGGGTGCCGATCTTGTTGGCGGCGTCGCCGTTGGCCGCCACCCGGTCGCAGCCGGTGAAAACGGCCGCCACCCAGCCCTTCCGCATGACGGAGGCCGCCATGCCGTCGCAGATCAGCGTCACGTCCAGTCCGGCGCTCATGAGCTCGCAGGCCGTGAGACGCGCCCCCTGAAGAAGCGGTCTCGTCTCGTCGCAGAAGACGCGGAAATGGTAGCCCCGTTCCTGGCCGAGATACATCGGGGCGGTAGCAGTGCCGTAGCGGCTGGTGGCGAGCTGGCCGGCATTGCAGTGGGTGATGAGCCCGTCCCCGGGCGACAGCAGTGACAGGCCGTATTCGCCGATCTTCCGGCAGGTGTCGATGTCCTCCTGCTGGATGGCCCGCGCCTCGGCCAGAAGCCGCGCCTTCACCGCCGCCACGCCGCGGGATTTCTCCTCCTCCGCCGCCCGCGCCATCCGCGCCAGCGCCCAGGAGAGATTCACCGCCGTGGGCCGGGAGGAATTGAGATAGGCCAGCGCTTTCCCGAATTCCCGGGAGAACGTCTCATAGTCGTCGGTATCGATGGCCCTGGCCGCGAGATAGGCGCCATAGCCCGCCGCCACGCCGATGGCCGGGGCCCCGCGCACCTTCAGGCGGTAAATCGCGTCCCATATATCGGCCTGTGCCGTGAGACGCAGCAGGGAAAATTCGTTGGGCAGTTTCGTCTGGTCGATGATGACGAGGGCCGATCCCTCGTCGTCCAGCGCCACCGTGTCATACGCGAGGATTGTCTTTTCCATGCCCGCTCCTTTCCGTTCCCAAAGCGCTTTTCTTCCGCGCACCATACGAATTCAGGCAAAGAGCCGCAACGCCCGGGGCATCACGCTGACGTCCAGCGGCAGCATCGGGCCCCGCTCGCCGTCGAGATCGCTCTCCGCCTCCTCGTCAGCGCTGACGCGGATATGAGCGGCCTGCAGGTAGAGGATATGCCGGTCGTCCGGCCGGACCGTGCCTGCGGCTACCGCCGCCGCCAGGGACAGGAACTCGGCCGCCGAGCAGTCCTTCACCGCCACGAAGTCGAGCCGGCCGTCGTCAATCGACGCCAGCGGGGCCGCGTCCTTGATGCCGCCGGCCACGGTGCTGTTGCAGATGATGAAGAAGTAAGCCCGTTCGTCGTAGCTTTTCCCGTCAGCCACGATATGGAGCCCCAGGGTATGGAACCGGGGGATCTCCCCGATGCCCCGCAGATAGTAGGCCGCCTTGCCCAGGGCGTGCTTGAAGGCGACGTTCACCTCATGGGCCACCGAGGTCAGGATGCCGGCGCTGGCCACGTTGACGAAGTAACGATCGTTGGCCACGCCCACGTCACAGTTAACGGTATGCCCGGCGACGATCCTGTCGAAATACGTTTCCATATCCCGATTCACGCCCAGATGGGACACGAAATCGTTGGACGTGCCGCTGCCGACAATGCCCACCGGCAGGTCGAGCTTTTCCCGGAGCAGCACCCCCGCCACTTCCCGCAGCGTGCCGTCGCCGCCGGCGGCAATGACGCCGTCCGGGGCGGCCTCCCGCAGAAAATCCGCCATGCCGGTGTCGTTCAGCCGGGTGCGGTACGGGATCACCATCACCCCGCGGGAAAGCAGCGCGTCGATCATGAAGTCGAGCTTCTGCCGAAGCGCCGCGTGGCCGGATATGGGATTATAGACGAGAACGAACCGTTTCATTCTTTCACCTGCTCCTGTGGCAATGCCTTGAATACCCCGATGCGGCGCAGGAAGCGTATGGTAACCCGCCCCAGCAGGGGAACCCGGGCCATGTCCTGCTCGCCAATGCCGCCGATGAGCAGCATGACGGCGATATAAACGGCGCAGCCGAAGAACGTCGCGCCGAAGGTCGAGACGGCGCCGATCCCCCAGGCGGCCAACGTCATATCGTAGAACACCTTCACGGCGCCCGCCATGACGGCCGAGGACGCGATGACCTTCAGCAGATGGCCGCCCTCCATGCGGTAGCCGATGAACCGGTAAATGAATATCATGTTGATGACCGCCGCCACGCCCATATCGGCGGCGGTGGCGAAGGCCGCGCCGAGAATGCCCAGCGCCGGCTGCGCCGTCAGCACCCAGTTCAGAACGACCTTGACGACGGCCGCCAGCATCATGTTCACCATAGGGATCGTGGGATGGCCCAACCCCTGCAGGATGCCGGTGGAAACCTGGTGCAGCCCCAGCAGCACGATGGAGAAGGAACAGGCCCAGACCGCCGGCCCGGCGCCCGGCGCGTTGTAGATCAGCGTCGCGATGGGCGTCGCCAGCGCCGAAACGACCACGAAGGCCGGGAAGCAGACGAAGTTCGCGATGCGGATGCCCGCCGCCGTCTGCTCCTTCACCCGGGCCGTGTCCCCCAGCGTCCGGGCCTCGGACAGCGCCGGAATGATGCTCACCGCCAGCGACGCCGTCATGATCGTCGCCAGATTCACCAGCGGCACCGCCATGCCAGTCAGGTAGCCGAAGAGTTCCGTCGCCTGGTTGACCGTGTAGCCGGCCACTTCCAACCGTTGCGGTACGATGGCGAGGTCGAGGTTCGCCACCACCGGCAGCATGATGTTGGCCGCCGAGACCGGCAGCGCCAGCTTGAAGAGACGGCGGATGATCTGCTGCCACGACGTCTGGTACTCCTCCGGGCGCGGCGCCAGTTCCTCCGGCGCGTAGTCCCGCTCGATGTCCCGGTTCAGCTTCCAGTGGTACCAGACCAGCACCAGAAGCCCCATGACCGCTCCGGCGCAGGCGCCGGAGCTGGCTCCCGCCGCCGCGAACTCCAGACCGTAAGGCAGGAAGAGATTGGCGAGGAAAATCATCGTGATGACGCGGAACGTCTGCTCCACGATCTGGGACATGGCGGTCGGCGTCATGCGCTGCCAGCCCTGGAGATAGCCCCGGCTGCTGGCCAGAAAGGTCACGAAGAAAATGGCCGGCGCCAGCGCCACCACCGACCAGTAAGCCCGGGGATCGCGGATGAACTGGTACTCGATGAGCCAGCCGGCCCCGAAATAGGTCAAAAGTGAAAACAGGATGCCGGTGAAGAGCATCAGCCACATGGAGATGCGGAAGACCCGCCGGGCCCCGAAAATGTCCTTGACCGCCACGCGCTCCGCCGTGATGATCGAGATCGCCACCGGCACGCCGGCAGTCGATACCTCCAGCGCGAAGAAATAAATCGGAAACGCCATCTGGTAGAGGCCGATGCCTTCGCCCCCCAGAACGCGCGAAACGAGAATCCAGTTCAAAAGGCCGATGACCTTCACCACGATGCCGGCGACCGTCAGGATAACGGTGCCCTTCATCAGGGACTCGCCCCGGCTGGACCTCGTATTCTCTTTTTCCTGACCGTCTATCGTAAACACCGCCCCACGTCCCGGCGCAACGCCCTTTTGCAAAAAACGTCAGATACCGTTATAATAATAAAGAAGAGAAGACTCCGCAGCCTCGCCGCGGAAATTTCAATAAGATATTATACCATTTCTTGCCGGACGATTCCAGTCCATTTCATGAGATGTCCGGCCCGAGGAGCGCGCCATGGAAATCAATCTTCTCCACTTCGACCCGGCCATCGGCCGCCGAAAGCCGGAAAATATCGTGCACCGGAAGAATCCCTGCCCTTTCTGCGACCGCCGGGGGCTGGCGGAAATCATCGACGAGCAGGGCGAGTTCATGCTGCTTCGCAACAAGTACAACATCCTGACCGACGCCGACCAGTTCGTACTGCTGGAGGCGAAGACCTGCGGCCGGGATATGCCGGAATACGCGCCGGAACACATGCGGGGCCTCATCCGCTTCGGCGTGAAGCACTGGCGACGACTGCAGGCCGACGACGGCTACGAGATGGTCATTCTCTACAAGAACCACGGCCATTTCTCCGGCGGCACCATGCGCCACCCCCACATGCAGATCGTGGGCTTTCGCCACATCAAGCCCGCCCTGACGCTGGACCGTGATAGTTTTGAGGGCCTGCCCGTCCTGACGCGGGACGGTGTTGAAATCAGCGTCTCCACCCATCCCCGGGTGGGCTTCGGCGAGTTCAACCTCATCGCCCCCGGGGAAGCGCTGGACCCGCTGGCCGACGCGCTCCAGACCATCGTCGCCTTCATCGTCCGGTACTTCCCCAAATGCGAGGACAGCTACAACGTCTTCTTCTATGATTATGACGACAAGATCGCCGTCAAGGTCATGCCCCGCTTCCCCACCTCGCCGCTTCTCATCGGCTACGGCATCCGGCTGCTGCCCGCGTCCCTGGACAAGCTCATCCGCAAAGTCCGGGCGCGGTTCGAAGCGGACTGATCCCTTTCATTGGCCACTGTTTCATTCTCTCTATATGCAACGAAGGAGGAATCACCATGAAAAAAGTCGCCATCTTCAACTGTCATCATGCCGGGGAGAAATGTACCGGGAGCGGCTGCTTCCGGGCCTTCAACCAGCGGGACGCGTTTTTCGCCCGCTACAAGGAGGAGCCGGCGGAGCTCGTCGCTTTCGCCCGCTGCAACGGCTGCGGCCACGACTGGGAGAACGACGAATCCCTGGCGAAGAAAATCGACCGCCTCAAGGACATCGCCGACGTCGTCCATTTCGGGGCCTGCACCAGGAAGAAGGGCACCGAGTGCGAATTCATCACCCGGCTGGGAACCCGGCTGGAAGAGGCGGGCCTTGAAGTCGTGCGCGGCACCCACGCCGCCCATTGACGGAGGACGGACAATGGACATCCGGGGCCTCGACCATCTGGTGCTGACGACGGAGGACTTGGACCGCTGCCTCGATTTCTACGGGCGTGTCCTGGGGCTGACTGTGGAGGAAACCGGCGGCCGCTGTGCCATCCGCTTCGGCCGCCAGAAAATCAACATTCACCGCCGCCCGGCCGAGTTCCTGCCCGCCGCCGATTGGCCGCTGGCCGGCAGCCTCGATCTCTGTTTCGCCGCCGCCGGGGACGTCCGGGCGGCGCTGACGGCGTTGCGGGAAAAGGGCGCCGTCATCGTCCAGGGCCCGGTCCCGCGTCACGGCGCGAACGGCGAAATGCAGAGCCTGTACCTGCGCGACCCGGACGGGAATCTGGTGGAGCTGGGATTCTATGATGAAAGGTAAGGGCTGGCGCATTGTTTTTTGATGGCATGCGAAATAACTCGCTTTTCACGTTTTATTTTTCCTGCCCTGAGAATTGCAATGTCCTGTAGATTGATCCGGAGATTTACGCTTTCTCCCGGGGGCGCCGACCAGCGACAGCACGCCCCCGGGAAAAGGCGCAACCCACTATCCCAAACCTTTATCTTCCACGGCAACAGAAAATACGATTGCCCGTCGCAGCAACACCGGATTGACTCCGATCTGGCATCTTAAAAAAAACAAAACTGGCTATTTTTGCACGGTCAGATTTGCGTTATACTTGTCCTTGCATTATCCCGGACACCGCCCGCGCGGCCTCCGGAAACGAAAGGAAGGTTTTTTCCCATGCAAAGACAAAAGCGCGTTCTGGCCGTGCACGACATTTCCGGCGTCGGTAAATGCTCGCTGACGGTGGCGCTGCCCATCATTTCCGCCGCCGGCGTCGAGTGCTCGGCGCTGCCCACGGCGGTTCTCTCCACCCATACCGGCGGCTTCACCGGCTTCACCTGCCGCGATCTGACCGAGGACATCGCCCCCATCACCGCCCACTGGAAATCGCTGGGCATCCGCTTCGACGCCATCTACACCGGCTATCTCGGCTCCTTTGACCAGATTGACCTCGTGGCCGGCCTTTTCGACGAACTCGCCGCCCCCGACACCCTGATTGCCGTGGACCCGGTCATGGCCGACGACGGCCGCCTGTACGCCGCCTTCGGGCCCGACTTCCCGCCGGCGATGAAGAAACTCTGCGCCCGGGCCGGCCTCATCATGCCCAACATCACCGAGGCCGGGCTGATGCTCGGCGAATCGTACCGCCCCGGCCCCTATACCGAGGACTACATCAGCGGCCTGCTCGACCGGCTGGAAGCCGCCATCCCCGCGCCAAAGATCGTGCTGACCGGCGTTTCCTTCGACGACGCGCGCCTCGGCGCCGCTGCCCGCGATACGAAAGCCGGGACCACGGAATACGTCCTCGGCCCCAGGATTGAAGGCTACTACCACGGCACCGGCGACGTCTTCGGCAGCGCCCTGGTGGGCGCTCTTGCCACCGGACAGCCGCTGGCCGCGGCCTGCCGCGCCGCCGTCGATTTCACCGTCGCCGCCATCCGCACGACCTTCGACGCCGGGACGGAGCCACGCTACGGCGTGAACTTCGAGGCCAACCTGCCGCAGTACATGAAGGCCCTGGGACTGATCTGACTCCCCGTCGGCCCGCCCTCGCGAAGAAATTTGCGAAAAAAGGGAAATGACAACACAACAAACGCGCCCGGTATGCTATAATAGGGAAGGCAGCCGGGCGCGTTTCCTTTTCGACAACGAAACGGCAGCCGCGCCCGCGCATCTTTCTCCCAAAGGAGTCTTTCCCATGTGGACCGAGCACCGGACATCGCTCCTCATCGCCCTGAGTTTCCTGGTCATCCTTTCCGCCTTCTGGCTGCTGCCGGATCTGGCCTTCGTCGTCTTCATCGCGTTGCTCATCGACTTGCTGCTGCACCCGCTGGTGGACCGGCTGCACCGCATCCGTTCCATGCCGCGCTCCCTGGCAGCCGCCATCAGCCTGTTCGTCTTTCTCGCGCTGGTTGTCAGTCTCTTTACCATCCTGTCCTCCACCCTGGCCGACTCGGTACAGAAATTCACGCAGGACCTCCCCGAGATTACGGCCAACCTCAACCGTCTCTTCGAGCCCGGCAGCCTGTTGTCCCAGGAAATCGACGAACTCTGGACGGAACTGGCCTCCCTTTCCATCACGGCGGTGAAATCGTCGCTGACCATGCTGATTTCCCTCTTCACCAAAATCTTTGACACCGTCATCATCCTGTTTGCCGCCTTCTACCTCCTGCAGGACGGCCGCCAGATCCAGCGGTGGATCACCCGGCTCTTCCCGGCCAGGGATCACCTGCGGGTCTTCCGCCTGTTCGACCGCATCCTGCGGGCGCTCCACATCTACATCACCAGCCAGCTCACGATCTGCTTCCTGATGGGCATCATCGTGTTCTGCTACTTCTCCTTCCGTGGCCTCCCCTACGCCTCGGTCTTTGCCGTGGTCTCCGGCGCCAGCGAGTTCATCCCCGTCATCGGCCCGACCATCGCCTCCGCCTTCGGCACCGCACTGACCGCGGCCGTTTCCCCCTGGATCGCGCTGCAGACCATGATCTTTTACCTCGCCATCACCCAGCTCAACCACAACTTCCTCTATCCCTTTCTGGTGGGCCGGTCGCTGCATCTGCACCCCATCGTCATCCTGCTGGGCATCCTGCTGGGCGGCAGCCTCCTTGGCACCGCCGGCATGTTCCTGGCTGTCCCCGTCATCGTCATCATCCGCCTCGTCATCGAGGACATCTACGCCGCCTCGAAGACCCGGAAAGACGCCGGCCCCCTGCCGGCCGCAGAGGACAGCGCCGCCGGCGGACCTCCCGCCCTCGGGGAAACCCCGCCTGACAAATAAAGCCTTGCCCGCCTTCCCTTTTTCGGGAAGGCTTTTTTACTGGTCACCGGGCGTCAATCCGCTACCCTGATGCCGCTCCGCGGGACGCGAATCATCTTCACGAATCCCCGCTCCCCGCAAAGGGCGCTTGTTCCCCTGTTACCGCCCATAAAAAAAGAACCATCGCTCCGTCGCGGAGGATGGCCCTTTTCCCTCTATGTAATTAACTCAATCCTTCTCCTTCAGCACGAACTCGTCGCTGGCGATGACCAGCACGAAGGAGCCGAAGGCGGTATGGATGCGCAGCAGGAGCTGATGGTTGCCTACGGGCAGGCGATTCGCCTCGATCTTCGGCGCTTCGAGGTCGACGTCCCGGTCCTGCCGGGCCATATCGACGGCGAACAGGCCGTTCACGACGTTCAGGAACTCCGTGAGGCTGTCGGCGGCCAGCTCGTCGATTTCCGTGATGTCCTCATGGCTGTACCGCCGGGCCATCTCGATGAACATGGGATCGGCCGTGACGATGCCCGTCGTCATCGAAATATCGCCGATCAGACGCTGGGAAACGATATGCGACTGGTCCTGGTCGCCCAGAAGCGGCTCCCGGTTGTCGATGACCGCCGGCGTATCCATGAAGCGGATGAAAGAGCGGATGAAGATCTCCGCGAAGTCCCCGTAGGCCACCGACTCCACCTTCAGGCTCTCTCCGGCCACCTGGCGGACGCTGGCCCGGATGAGGTCCGAAGAGGAGTCGCTTTCCTTGAAAAGCTGCTCCAATCGCAGGCAATCCATACGGCCTTCATCCAGCAACACCTGAGCGAAACGCTGGCTGTCGCTGGGCACAAGCTGATTCAGCTTCTCGATCTGCCCCGCTGTCAGGAGCTTCTTTCCCAACGCCTGCCCCGCGAAATCAGCGGCCACGTTGAACTCGGCCAACTGCTGACCGGTAATCATGCCTTCCCGGAGCGCCAGAAGGGCCAGGGTAGGCTTCGCGTCCAGGCTCTTCGCCAGAAGTCCCTGCAGTTCGTCTGCTTCAATCACGCCGTTATTGAGCAGATACTGAGCAAAGTAAGGGCTATTGTTCATCCTGCTCCACCTTCTTCCGGATCGCCTCCAACGCCTTCTTGATCTGGGCGCTGGTGTAAGGCTTCTGGATGAAATCCAGCGCGCCCAGCTTCAGGGTCTCCATCAGCTTTTGGGGCGTCCCGGCGGACGAAAGCATGATGACCGGCATTTCCGGATGAACTTCCCGCATGACCTGCAACGCCTCGATGCCGCCGACCTCAGGCATGACGATATCGAGGAAAACGCCGTCCGGCTTTTCCTGCAGGTCAATCAACACGGCCTCCTTGCCGTTCTCCGCCTCGATGACTTCGCAGCCGAGATTCTCCAGTTCCGTCCGGAGTTTCTTGCGGAGCAGCTTGGAATCGTCCGTGATCAGGATCTTCAATTTTCTCTCCAATGTGAATCGCCTCCTCGCGATGAACTCCCGTCAAAAACCTCTGCCCCGGCCGCTGTCCGGCCCGGATGCAGGCGTGCGCCCGCCGGCAGATTCGCTAATCGTTCACATTATACCATATTTTTGAAAAAATCCATATCCCCAAAAGAAAAAAAGCCCGGCCAGGCAAAACGGCATGGGCTTCTTTGTTTTCTCCGGCGGCACGGGCCTCTCCGTTTCCCGGCTTCCCGCCCCCGCGGCAGGAAATCTTTTTCCTCGCCGCGGGGGACGGAAACGACGCGTCAGAAAAGATGGCCGTCACAGCCCCACGATTCCACGGGATGATAGGTCACGTAGACGGCGGTGCCCGCGATGCCGAACTCCTGGGCCAGGATATCGCAGATGCGCTTCGTCAGGTTCGCATAGGCCTCCCGCGGGGCATCCCCTACCAGACGGACCGCCACACAGGCCCCCTTCGTGAGCTTCTCGCCCGCCATCCAGAGCGGATAGTGCTCCTCGATTCCCACCATGATGAATTTCTTTGGCTTTCCCAGCGCCTCCGCCGCGGCGTCCGTCAGCTTCTTCTGCAGGACCTCCCGCTTGCCCAGGTCCATGGTGACCGTCAGTTTCGCTTCAATATAAGGCATTTTGAACGACCTCCTCGGAATCTCACGGCCGCTGGATGTCCAGGACCGCATGAATACTGTTTTCTATGACGTAATCGGTGGCGAACTTCGTTTGGGCCGGTTTTTCGTCCTTCGCCGGCTCCGCCTCACCGGCCTCCTCCAGCTCCTGCTGGCGGCGTATCGCCTCCCGGATGGCCGCCGCCTGCTCTTTTTCCGACGGGACCGGACCGCCGCCCGGCTCGATGACGATCTCGTTGTTCGCCGGCGCCTCCATCAGTTCCTTGAGGCGGTCCGCCGTACTCTTCGTCGCGCCGCCGTTCCTGGAAGTCTCCTGAATCCCCATTTCCGACTGCAGCGCGGCCATGAGCTGCTCCACCGAGATGAGCCCGCCGCCGTGAAGATTCAGATGCATCGCCCCGTACTGCTGCCGCTTGGGCACGGTGAAGGGCACCGTCAAAGTGACCTTCTCCGCCCGGTAGGGCTTCAGCGTGACCTTGAAATTCACCGTCTCCCCCGGCTTCGCCGCGGTGGGCTCGGGAATGGCCGACAGCAGCGAAGCGGTACGGCGTTCCGCCTCCGAGACCATATCGACCCTGATGTCGAGCACGTCGTTCTCCCGATCGGCATCGGTGCAGATGAGCCCGATCGCCTGCGTCAGGTCGTTGAAAGCCACCTGCCCTACGTCCGCGGGCGCGTAAAACATATTGGCCCGCTCCACGACGCCGCTGTCCACGGCATTCGTGCGAATCGAGAAGTTCACCCGGACCGTGCTCTGGGCCAGATGATCCGTGGTCCGGTCCAGTCCCGCGTAGGAAATCGCGGTGGAAAGGGCCGGCAGGAGCGTCTCATCGTAAGCCATGGAAGCCGCGTAACTGTTGGAACGCCCCAGGGACTTGTCCTCCACCGTGAGGCGGATCGGCACCACCGTGGGGAATGTGCCGAGAACGCCGCCGATGCCAGCCATCCGGTCCTGGTTAATGCGGCCGATGATGCGGTTGTTCCGGGCGATCTTGCGGCCGTCGGTGGGACCGGTCACCAGACCGAAGATCGTGGCGTCGGTCATGAAGTAGTTGACGTTGCCGCGGCGCAGGAACTGATGGCCGAAGGCCAGGATGCGGTTGTCGTCCACGGCCGTCACCGTGCCCGTCGCCGCCAGGGAAAAATCGCCGAAGATAACCGCCGCGCCCACCGGCTCCCCCGGCTCCAGCACGGCGTCATAATCGGTGACGTAAGCGCCGGCGCCGCCGTTGTCGCTGAACGCGGGCTCCGCCTTGAATCCCAGCGGTGCAAGCGTCTTCTGCAGGAAATCCATCGCCAGTCCCTGGAACCCGCCGGCATACAGCGTCGTCTTGTACTCCGGCTCCCGTCCGGCGGAGGGATACTCCCGTTTCTCCGGCGCCCGGCGCTCGGATTTTCCGGCTTCCGGTTTCCTGTCTTCCGGTTTCTTGTCTTCCGGTTTCCTGTCATCCGGTTTCTTGTCTTCCGGTTTCCTGTCATCCGGTTTCCTGTCATCCGGTTTATCGGCTTCCGGTTTCTTGCTTTCCGGGTTCTCGTCTTTCGCTCTCTCGTTTTCCGGCGTCGCGGCAGAGGAATCGCCGTCCGCCGGGGCCTTCACCGTTTCCTTCCCGTCCTTCTCCCCCGCGGCGGAGGCATTCGCCGCCTTTTCCGGGGAAGCACCGTCCGGCCCTTCCGCCGCTTCCTTCGCGGCTTCTCCCGCTGCGGCCTCTTTGCCGCCTTCCTTCGCGGCCTTTTCCGCCGCTTCCTCATCCTTCTTCGCCTGCTCCTCGGCCACTTTCTTCAGGTCGATGGCCGCCGGCCGCGTCTGATTCTTCGTATCGGGAAACTTCCAGATTTCCAGCATATCCTCGATGGGCGTGATCAGGAATGTATGCGGGTCCATGCCGGTCAACGTCATGGAGGCCCCGCCGATGAGCCGGCCGTCGATATAGACCGGGCTGCCGCTCATGCCCTGCACCAGTCCGCCGGTGGTATCGGCAAAGGGACCATCGCTGCGAACCACGATATAGGTCCGGTCGGAAACGCTCATCGTCCCCAGCACCTGCGCGTCAAAGCTCGAAATCTCGCCGGAACTGTCCACCACGGTATAGAGCGTTCCCACCATGCCCTCCTCGACTTCAGACAGCGGCATGATCTCCGGCATGGCCATCGTCGCGGCCGGCGCCAAAAGGAACACCGCCGAAGCCGCCAGAGTTGCCAGAACGCGTTTCATCAATCTATGCAAAGGAAATTCACCTCATTTTTTCTCGATACGGGCAATGACCGTACCGGACATAATGCGGTCGCCGGAGGCGACCCGCGTTTCCCTGACGACGCCGCGCCATCGGGCGCGCGCCGCCACCGCCTCGCCGCCGGAGAGCGCCGCCACCCGGACAAGCTCGCTGCCCTCCGTGACTTCGTCGCCCGGCTGGACCGCCCAGGTGACCTCGCCGCCGATGACAGCGGTCTCGTCCACCGTCTGACTTTGCCGGAACAACCAGAAGACGAGGAGCAACAGCGTCAGGCCGGCGGCCAAGACATAACCCCTGCGCACGCCGTTCCCCCCTCGCTGTCCGTTTCTTGTCTATTATATCCCTTTTCGGTCGGGATTCCTAGTGCCTATTTTTTCATGACCGCCAAAGCGTTGGCCACCTTGCGCTCGTGACCGTCCGAGGGATTGTTGATGATCTGGCCGCCGATCACCATCTCGCTGGAGCCGCCGCCATCGAAATTGATGGCCTCCCGGGCGCCGAACTTTACCAGCAGCTCGGCGAACTCGTCCAGCGTGCAGCCGATGGACGAGGACTGCCGCCCGTCCACCACCGCCAGCAGAATGTGGCGGTTGGGGAGCAGCGCCAGCCCGGTGCGGGGCGCCCGGCCCACCGCGATATCATCGGGGAACTGCTCCTCCGCGACGGTCACGTGCGGACGGCCGTTCTTCACCAGGACCGGACCGCCGCTGACAATGGTGGGCACGTTCACCCACTGGGGCCCCAGGTCCTCGGTCAGCGTGACCTGGTCGCCCACACGGGCCCGGACGAAAGCGTCCCGCGCCGAACCGTGGACCGAGATCACGTAGCCGTCCCTGGGGATGACCGAGTTAGCCTGCTGGATCTTCGTGATCCGGCCGTTCTGCACCGTGAACTCGCGGCCGAACCGATTCGTCTCCGTCGTCGGGTTGTAGTAACGGTTATAGATGATCAGGCTGTTCTCGCCCCGCTCGATGTTCACGCCGGAAACCCGCACCGCGGCCGAGCCGATCCTGACGGTAGCGTCATAGTACACCGGCGCGATGAAGGGCCGCCCGTTGGGCTTGATGCCCAGGGCGCTGCGAGTGAAATAGGTCGTGCCGATGACGGTACCGTCCATGCGGACGACGCCGGAAAATTCCCCGCTGGGCTCGAAATAAGAAGCGTTGATGGCCGCCGCCGCCTGCGTATCATCCGACATGCCCTTGACGGTCTGGCGCCCCAGGACTTCGCCGTTGGCCAGCACCGGCTCCAGCCGGTACTTCGCGGGATCGACGTCGAGGAAGAACGCCGACAGCAGGCCCCGCCCGTCCCGGCGGAAATACGTCTTGGCCTTCAGCCCCGGCGCGGGGTCCCAATCCGTCTCCCGCTCGTAGAACTTGGCGAAGTCAATGAAAACCCGGGCCGGATTTTTCAGCGCCTTGATGGTGAAATCGGCCGGCTCGCTGAGATCGAAGACCACCCGAAGGTTCTGGCCGTTCTTCTGCCAGGTAACGCGCTGGATGAGCTCGCTCCTGATGACCGGCTTGACCTTTCCCGGGTCCTTCAGGCCCACGAAATCCACGACGACACGCTGGCCGTTCCGTTCAGCCTTCGCCTCATAGCGGGGCGCCGCGGAAACGTCAAAGACGACGCGATCGCGCTCCTCGCTGCTGCCGAACCGGACGCCCCGAAGGTCCGCCGCCAGCGCCGCCGCCTGCAGGAGCAGCAGCAGCGGCAGCAGGAGGATGAGTGTCCGCCGCGCCAAACCCCGGAATCGTTTCTTCATGAACCGTACCTCTTTCTGTTTCTGGAATCCCGGCAAGCATCCTGTCCCTGCCATGAACGGGATTATACGCCCCTTTTATGAAAAAACGCGAATAAAAAGCGGGAAAATCATAAAAATTGGCGATGAAACCGGGTTCTCCACGCTGCCGCGAGGCGGTCCCGCGCATTGTTCCGGGGAAGCTGTCAGCCACGCCTGCGTCAGAGCAGCGCCGCCCGGCATAAGCGCCATCGAATGATGCGCCCATTTCCCCTGCGTCGATGCCGCAGGAACAAACACCCGCCGCCGCGATTTCCGAAAAACGCCAAAAAGAAAAGGCGGCGAGAGCCTGACGCTTTCGCCGCCAATCCTGTTCCGGTTTCCCCCTGGTCCCGCGCCGCGGATCATCACCCTTTCCCGTCCGGGGCACGGGCCGCCAGCGCCGCGTCGTGATAGGCAATGGCCGCCGCCATCTGCCGCTGCCGCCGCGAGGAGCTGCGGTTGCCGGCGGCAACCCGTCGGGCCTCCCCCAGTTCGTCGGCGGGCAGTTCCCGGAACTCGTCGGACTTGACATATTTCGCCCAGGCGTCTTGCAGCGCCCGGATGACGAGCAGGAGCGTCGGCGGAAGCGGTCCGCCGTCGTCGGCGTCCGGCTCCCCGGCAAGGCCCGGGGATTT
>JAEEGL011084961.1_pt1 | contig 22722 bp, 24 predicted proteins | sample 9134231 | NCBI WGS metagenome assembly JAEEGL01 (sample SAMN16246548, study PRJNA631951) | gut metagenome | biome: gut microbiome; feature: rumen; material: fiber-attached | host: Bos | place: Iran: Karaj | collected 2018-10 | reverse complement strand
AATGTAAATTATGATGAATTAATTATTAATGCTGAAGATAAATTAAGCATTGTAAAAGATAAAAATATTGATTTGTTTATTGATGATAGTTTTAATAATTGTAAAACTATAGCAGAGAATTCGAACATTAAAGTTTGGTTAATGCATTCACGAGTTAATGCTAAAATGACAGCTGAAGGGGTAAGAAGAGTATTCTCTTGGCCAGAGATAAAATATCTCGTTGAAAATGAACAATATTAATATGGAAAGGAAGAAATATCTATGAATATTACAGAACTTACAGTACATGAGCTTGTAGAAAAATTAGATAAAAAAGAATTAACAGCTAAAGATATTGTAAATGCTTATGCTGATAGAATAGATGAAAAAGAAGATGATGTTAAAGCATTTATAACAATACTTTCTGATGAAGCAAAAGCAGAAGCAGAAGAAATAGATAAAAAGATAGAAGCGGGAGAAATAACATCTAAATATGCTGGAATTCCAATTGGAATTAAGGAGAATATGTGTACAAAAGGTGTAAGAACAACTTGCTGTTCGAAGATTCTAGAAAACTATATTGCACCATATGATGCAACTGTAGTAGAAAGACTAAAAAATGAAGGAATTATCTCTTTAGGAAAGCTAAATATGGATGAATTTGCAATGGGTTCCTCAACAGAAAATTCAGCATTCCAGAACACATTTAATCCATGGAACTTAAATTGTGTACCAGGCGGTTCTTCAGGAGGAAGTGCAGCTGCTGTTGCTGCAAATGAAGTGCCATGGGCATTGGGATCTGATACAGGAGGATCAATTCGTCAGCCTGCTAGCCTTTGTGGAGTTGTAGGACTAAAACCAACATATGGATTAGTTTCTAGATATGGTTTAGTTGCATATGCATCTTCATTAGATCAAATTGGTCCAATCACAAAAGATGTTACAGATTGTGCAATGCTTATGAATTTAATAGCTGGACATGATGAAAAAGATAGTACATCTGAAGATAGACCAAAAGTAGACTACTTAAAGGCTTTGAAGGGTGATGTTAAGGGTCTTAAAATAGCTGTTCCAAAAGAGTTTTTTGGGGAAGGTATAAATGAAGAAGTAAAAGAAAAATTACAAGAAGCAATTGAAACATACAAAAAATTAGGAGCAACTGTTGAAGAAGTTTCATTAAATGTTGCTGAATATTCATTAGCAACTTATTACATAATTGCCTGTGCAGAGGCAAGTTCAAACCTTGGAAGATTTGATGGAATTCGTTATGGATATAGAACAAAGAACTATAAAGATCTAAAAGAATTATTCAGAAATTCAAGAAGTGAAGGATTTGGATCTGAAGTAAAAAGAAGAATTATATTAGGTACTTATGTGCTTTCTTCAGGATATTATGATGCATATTATAAAAAAGCTCAACAAGTTCGTACATTAGTAAGAAATGAATTTGAAAGAGTATTAAAAGACTATGATGTTATATTAACACCAACATCTCCAACAACAGCATTTAAGATAGGAGAAAAAACTGCAAATCCATTAGAGATGTATTTAGCAGATATATGCACAGTATCTATAAATGTTGCTGGCCTACCTGCTATATCAATTCCTTGTGGAGTTGACAAAGAAGGATTACCTGTAGGAATGCAGTTAATTGGAAATAGATTTGCTGAAGAGACCATTCTAAATTTTGCTTATACATTTGAAAAAGAATTTAAATTTAGAGAAAAATATAAACCAGAGTTTAGAAAGTAAGGAGGGGAAGATATGGCAAGAGATGATTATGAAGTAGTAATTGGATTAGAAGTTCACGCTGAACTTTCAACAAAAACTAAAATATTTTGCAGTTGTCCAACTGAATTTGGTGCAGCACCAAACACACACATTTGTCCAGTTTGTACAGCACAGCCAGGAGCTCTTCCTGTACTAAACGAAAAGGTTGTAGAATATGCTGTTAAAGCTGGCCTTGCAACAAATTGTTGGATTTCACAAGACAGCAAAAATGATAGAAAGAATTATTTTTATCCAGACCTTCCAAAATCTTATCAGATTTCACAGTTTGATAAACCATTATGTAATGATGGATATGTAGAAATTGAAACAGAAGATGGAAGCAAAAAGAAAATAGGAATCTTAAGAATTCATATTGAAGAAGATGCTGGAAAGTTAAATCATGATGATTTTTCTGGTGGAAGTTTAGTAGATTTAAACAGAGCTGGAGTTCCACTAATTGAGATTGTATCATTACCTGATTTAAGATCTGCAAAAGAAGCAGATACATATATGAAAAAATTAAAATCAATATTGGAATATATTGAAGTATCTGACTGTAAAATGCAAGAAGGATCTCTAAGAGCCGATGTAAACGTATCTGTACATAAACCAGGAACACCTTTTGGAACAAGAACAGAGATGAAAAACATGAACTCATTTAAATCTATTTCAAGAGCAATTGAGTATGAAGCCCAAAGACAAATAGAAGTTATAGAAAATGGTGGAACAATTGAGCAGGAAAGCTTAAGATGGGATGATGTATCTGGAAAGACATTCTCAATGAGAGATAAAGAAAACGCAGATGATTATAGATATTTCCCAGACCCAGATTTAGTTGCAATTAGACTATCAGATGAATATATTGAAAACATTAAAAAGAATTTACCAGAACTACCTGAAAGCAGAAAAGCAAGATATATGAGTGAATTTGGATTATCTGAAAAAGATGCAAGTTTACTTACAGCTTCTAAATATTTATCAAATTTATTTGAAGCATCTGAAAAAATATGTAAGAATGCAAAAGCATCTGCTAACTGGTTGTTATCAGATATTTCAAGAATACTAAATGAAAATGAAATGGAAGCATCTGAAATACCTTTTACAGGAAAAGAATTAGCAAGCTTAATTTCTTTAATTGAAAAAGGTACTATTAGTTCTGCAATAGGTAAAAAGGTTGTTGAAGAATTATTTACTTTAAGTAAAGATGAAATGAAGGATCCAGAAGTAATTATAAAAGAAAAAGGTTGGATACAGATTTCTGATGAAGGAGCTATTAAAGAAGTCGTTCTAAAAATACTTGAAGAAAATCCACAATCAGTTGCTGATTATAAAGCAGGAAAAGATAGAGCTTTAAAATTCTTGCTTGGACAAGCAATGAAAGAGACAAAGGGAAAAGCTAATCCACAATTACTTAATAAAATGTTTATAGAAGAGTTAAATAAATAACAAAAAGACGGAAATGTTTATAACATTTTCGTCTTTTAATATTTTTTATTCTTTTAAATTTTATTTTCTTATATTTATATTTTTGTCCTTAATAATTCTATTAAATGTTGCACCAATTATTAATAAACCAACCATAAAATTTGAAGAATCTTGTATTAATAAAGAGCTGATTTCAAATAATGAATTAGATGGTTTAAAATCTATGTATAAAGCCATTAATAATGTTGAAAAAAGCAAAGAAATAAAAGAAATTCTTATTCCAATATATATAAATTTTTTTGCCTTATCTGGTAAATTACTAATATCAAAAATTTTTTTAAAAATATGTATAACAATTTCCATAAAACTCCCATATAATTATTTAATTAATAAAAACATTATCTTGTTATATTTATAATAGCACAATTTATGGGCTTTTCCTATGGAAATATTTTCTAGAATAAAAAAAGAGTATCTTTTAAAGATACTCTTAATTACAAATTATTATTCTTCACTTTTTTCTGCTTTTGCGCTTTTTGTACTTTTTGTGCTCTTTGTTGTTTTAGTAGATTTTGTTGTTGTCTTTGCACTTTTTTCAGTCTTTGTTGCTTTTTCAGACTTTGTACCTTTTGCAGTCATAGCGTTTAATTTTTTTGCTAAACTTGATTTTTTTCTAGCTGCTGTGTTTTTTACAATAACACCTTTTGTGCAAGCTTGATCAATTTTCTTTGTAGCAAATACAAATGCTTTTTGAGCTTCTTCAGCATTACCTGCTTCAACAGCGCTTTCGAATTTCTTAACAGCTGATTTATATCCAGACTTTATAGAATTATTTCTAGCAGTCTTTGTTTCAATTACTTTTACACGTTTGATTGCTGACTTAATATTTGGCATGTTTTGCACCTCCTCTAAAAGTTACTAATTTTTACTCAAACTATTTTACCACGAAATAAAGGATTTGGCAATAGTAAAATAGTAAAAAATGTTTATTTAAGTCAATGATACATTTAACTATTTAGATATTTATAAAATCTATCTTCTTTTTCTTTAGAATTTGAAGAATCAATAAAAGTAATGCTTTGAGTGTCAGAATGTGAAAAATTGCTTTTTTCTACAACATCATATAGATGTCTAGCTAATCCAACAGCTCCATCAAAGACAATAACATCTTGACCTAAAACAGATTTTATTTTATCTACAATTAATGGATAATGTGTACATCCAAGTACAACACATTTGGTATCACCAGCAAATGGTTTTATAAATTTATCTAAATATTCGTCAATTTCTTTTTCTTTGTCCTTTTCAATTAAATTAGCAAGTCCAACACATTTAATTAGTGTGGTTTGGTTATTGTTATACTTTTCATATAATTCATGAAATTTTTCACTATCTAATGTTGCCTGAGTTGCAAGAACTAGAGCATTCCCATCTTTTACATAGTCACTAACCATTTTATAAGCTGGTTCTATTGCAAGTATTGGCATATTAGAATATTTCTCTCTCAAATAATTAGCAGCATTAGCACTTGCAGTATTACATGCAATTACAATAATTTGGCATCCCTTATTTATTAAAAAGTCTGTTATATTATCACTAATCTTAACAATCTCTTCTTTTGATTTATCACCAAAAGGATTGTTTTTAGAATCACTATAATATATATACTCTTCATTAGGTAGCAATTTAAGTATTTCTTTTAAAACAGTTACTCCACCAATGCCAGAATCAAAAAGTCCTATTTTCATTTTCTATTTACCTCCGTATTTATATTAAGCATAAAATGTGATGTGTTTATTGTATAAATGGATTAAAGAATTTATTTCTAACATATTTTTTAGCAAGTCCGCCTGTACTTGTTTCTCTATAGTGGTTGCTTAAATCTTTACCTGTTTCATACATAGTATCTACAACAGTATCAAAAGAAATCATTCCACCTTGATTTAAAAGATGAGCCATAGTTGATGAATCAATTGCTCTTATTGCAGCTGCTCCATTACGCTCAATGCATGGTATCTGAACATATCCCATAACTGGGTCACAAGTTAATCCTAAATGATGTTCCATTGCAATTTCAGCAGAATTTTCAATTATTGGTGTATCATATCCTTGTAAAAAAGAATATGCAGCTGCTGCCATAGAACATGCTGAACCAACCTCTGCTTGACAGCCACATTCTGCACCACTTACTGATGCGTTTTCTTTTATTAATACTCCTATTAATCCAGCTACTGCTAAAGCATCTATAATTTGTTCGTCTGAGAATCCTAAATCCTTGTGTGCATAATAAAGTACTGCTGGTACAATTCCAGAAGAACCGCATGTTGGGGCAGTTACAATTATACCTCCAGAAGAGTTTTCTTCACAAACTGCATATGCATAAGCCATTAATAATCTACATTTTTTTGTGTTTTCAGATTCATTTGAATCACAAGAATTAAATATTCTTTTTGCTCTTTTTTGAATCTTTAGCTTACCTGGAATTAAACCTTCAGAATTCAAACCATTTTGGATTGATTCTTTCATTGCATTCCATATTTCGACTAAATATTCTTTAAAGCTTGAATCTTCTCTAGAATATACATATTCAGAAAGTGAAAGATTATTATTGCTACAATATGTTGCTATATCGGTAAATTTTTTCAAGTCATAAATGCTTGACACTTTATTTTCTGATTCTTGTCCATCTATTTCAATATCGCCACCACCGATAGAATATACTTTCCAAGATCCAATTGATTCATTGTCTAAAAAGGCTTCTAATATCATTGTGTTTGGATGATGTTCACATTTTGATTTTGTATCAAAAATAATATCTACTTTGTAATTTTTTAGAGCCTCTGAAATTATCTTATCAGTTAAATGACCTTTACCAGTAAGTGCTAGCGAACCCATTAAAGTAATAACATATTTATCAGCATTTGGGTATTTATCTTTAAACAAAAGAGCTGCTTTTTTTGGCCCCATTGTGTGTGAACTAGATGGTCCATTTCCAATTTTATATAAATCTCTAATAGATTGCATATTAAACACTCCTATATGTTTTAATCAATTAACATTATAGTATAACAAAAATAAATTAGCAATAGAGATAATTTACCGCAAGAGTAACAATTAGCATTTTAAAATCATACAATATATTAAATGCAGAAATGCAAAAACAGAAAGGAAGAGTTCTTATGGAATACGATAAAGGAATATGTCCTGTAGTAAAAGTTGATGGAGTAATAGAAAAGGGAAAACAATATGATATTGATATAACATTACCTGGAGATGACAGAAATGTTATATATGGTATTGTAAAAGATTGTTACAAAGATCCTGTTGAAGATGCTGTTGTAAAATTAATTGAGGTTGAATGTAAAATGGGAAAAGATGTGAGAAAACCAGTGTCTCATACCTTTACAGACGAACATGGAGAATTTGTATTTGGACCACTTTGTGCAAATAGATTATATGAAATAGAAATATGGGCTAATTCTGTAAAACACGCTAAAATATGTGCAGAATGTCATAAAAAAGGTGAATGCCTAAAGGGTATAGATATGGATTGTAAGCCAATTCCTCCGATGCCAAGAGAAGAAGTCGTAGAAAAAAATGAAGCAAAGTAAGAAGCAAAATAATTAATATAAATTTAATTGAATAAAAACCTGTTAGAGCATTGCTCTGACAGGTTTAATGCATTCCCATTTTTTTAACTAATTGTTTTCCTCTTTTAATCATCTTTTTAGTATTCCACATATTTGAATTATCAGAATACATTAACCAAATACTTGTGCCGACCACTCCGCCAACAATAAATCCTTCCACAAATTTCATAAAATTCACCTCCCAAAAATAATATTTTCTATCAATTTATTGATAATTAATTCTAAAAATATTATGCCAGTTATTTTGCATTTTTATTCTTAATAAGAAAATAAAGATTTCTAGATTCATATAAAATAGCTGCCAGTAAAAAGATTCCGAAAAATTTTCTTAATACCGAAATATTAATGTTTGACGATATTAGACTTCCGGCTATAGAGCCAATAATGCCAAAAAGAATTATTATAATACAATTTTTAAAGTGAATATTTCCTTTTTTAAAATTGTAAATACAGCTAACTAATGATGCTGGAAAAAAGCAAAGAAGGCTAATATATTGAGCATTATATTGCTCAATACCTAATAAAAAAGTTAAAAATAATATTAAAACTGTATTTCCACCGAGTCCTAAAGCTATTCCAATTCCGGAAAATAAACCAGCTATAATTCCCATAAAAAACTCCTAAAAACTAAGAAAATATTAATATATTTAAACTTGCATATATGAGAAATGTTATAAAAATAATCTTTAAATAAATTGGACTTAATTTATTTAATAGTTTTGATCCAATTATGCTTCCAATCAATTCTCCAAAAATGCATTTAAAAACAGTATTATAATCAACTGAAGAATGTGAACCATAAATAATAGCAGAAGTAAATGCCATGGGGAGGATACAAAAAATTACATTAGATTTGGTCTTTTTTTCAGATTGATGAAATAAAAACGAATATGCTGGAACTAAAAATAAACCTCCGCCTGATCCGAATAATCCATTTATTAAACCAGCTATAAATCCTACTACTACTTGTCTAAATTTATTTTTCATTAAATATCCTTTAAATAATTATTTATATTATTATTTAAAAAAATATAAGAAAAATACTTGAATTTGATAATTTTTTTTATTATTGTTATAATGTATTAAGAAAGGTGATTATATGAAAGAAAAAGACCTTGTTAAACAATTAAAAAAATGTGAGATAGATATATTAAAATGCTCTATGATTGCCAACTATTTGGATGAAGGTGGAGCTGATGCATATATATTTGTGTATTTTAATTTTAAAAAAATTCTGGACACATTTAAGTTAGACATAGATGTAAGTGCATTGGTAAGACTTTTGGTATCAAATGGTTATGGTCAAATTGTAGCTAACAATTTTATGACAGTATTTAAAAAAGTTGATGGCAATAGAATATATGAGTTAGTAGATCTTACATATCCTTTTAATTCAGCAATAATTAAAGAAAATATACAACAGATTTTTGATGCAAGTAAGGATAGTGACATTGTAGAACTTCTTCAGGTTTTTCGTAAGTATAATTTATTAACACCTGAATTTATTGAGCAATTTCAAGCTAAAGAAGATGTGATAATAAAAAGCATGTTAGAAAAACCATTCTCCTCACGATATGAATATTGTGACTATGATAAAATAATGGAACATACTAAAGAATATCTTCCAACATTTAATATCATGGTTAAAGAATTACTGAAGCATGAAGGAAAGACAATAACAGATGTTTGCATTGAAGGAGAAGGATTTTTTTCAAGAACATATGGAATAGGTGATAAAGTACTTAAACTTGGAGTATGTGAAGAAAACAAAAAAGTTAAAAATCATAGAAGAATATTGCAGCCTTTATATAGAGCAACTTGGCCAGATGACGATGCAGAGAGAACAGATAGAGAGAAAATGTTTATAGAAGTTGAAGAAAGGGTAACTACTGCAGATGAATTCCCTGAAGAAGAAATGTATGAACTATATAAAGATTTAAGAGATTCGGGAACAATATGGACAGATGTTAAACCAAACAATGTTGGAAGGCTTAGAAAAAGCAATAGAGTACATTATAGACATACAACAGGAGTAAGTCCTGACGCTGTTGGCTTTGATAGATCATTAAGTGAAGATGAAATATTGCCTGCTGGAAAATTAGTAATATTTGATAAACAATTTTTATATGATGAAAATGATCCAAATATTACATACCTTAAGAGCAGTAAGTATACCATGAAATTTAAACGTAGATATGAGCAAGAATTAGAAGAAAGAAATCAAGCTCAAAATGATGAACCTGATTTTGATGATAAATAGCTAAATAAAGAGCCTATATTTTGAAAATAAATTAAAAAAATGATATAATAATTATATGCAATTGTAATAATTGCGTACGGAGGAGGAAATATATGAAGAAATTTAGTGCGAATGGAAAAAAACCTGGCTTAAAAGGGAAGAAGCTTGTAGGAATAAAAGGACTTCATGATAAAATAGAAAGATGTACTGATGAACTAGATAGACTAACAGCTGAATATGGAGATTTAGAAGCAGACACTTTTCAATCTCAAGCTTCTAAGAAAAAATTAAATAGTCTATATGGAGAAAGTGAAAATAAAGAATATCGAACAATTATAGCTTCTAGTATGGCAGATGAGCTTCTAAGAAGCGATAGTTTGTATGAAAGAAAAAGACAATTAAGATCTAAAATAAATAGATTAGAAAAAACTAAAGAATCACTAAAAAGAAAGTTTAAAGCTATAATGAGTATAATACTTACAGGTGTTGTCATTGTTACTGCTGGAATTGCAAAACTTGTTACTGATATTGCTAAAAAGGTAAAAGCTGAAAATGCAGCAAATGTTGTAGCTATTGTACAAGAATACTATGGTGAAAACCCTGTATTTAACGGCGAGACTTCAAAAGGTAGAACAGTAATTGAGATGCCAAATGGTGAAACAAGAGAATTTGGGCCTGAAGGAGAGAATGGTGCTTCTACAGTTATAAATCCTCAAGACCTAGACAATGATGCATTATTAGCATTAACAAAAATGAAAATTGCGACATTAATTAGAAATGCAACTGGAGAGGAAATAAGTGCAGAGAGTATTAGAATTTGGAATGCTGACACATATCTTTCTTCTTCATCTTCATTAAGAGACATTTCTGTAACTGCAGGTGGTAAAAGATATGTTTATCGCGCATATAGTTCAGATGGTTTGATAGGCGGACCAGAAGTTCAAGAAGATTCAATGTCACAAATACCTGGTATGTATGAAACTGTTTCTGAATTATTTAGCCGTGGATATCGTTCTAAAAATACTCCAGGAAAAGGAACATCATTAGGTGAAAGAAGATTAATTGGAGATTTGGCTGAAGGGGTAGAACAAGGACCAGAAGATCCTGATATGTAAATAAAAATATAATAAAAAAGTTTACTGTTACTAGTAAAACTAGTAACAGTATTTTTTTGTTTTTTTATCCTATCGTTTTTTTATATTTTTATTTATTTTTTTATGTTTTTCCGCTGTTTTATTTTTTAATTTTTTTTTCAAAAAAAATTAAAAAAACTATTGCATTTTATTAATTAATGTATTAAAATTTAGGTGAGTGGTACAAAGTGGTGAAAAGTGGTAAAAAGTGAGAAGGAGGTGATAGATAGTGTTAATAGGTGAATATGAGCATTCTCTAGATGAAAAAGGAAGATTAATCATGCCTGCAAAACTAAGAGAAGACATGGGAGAAAAATTTATTTTAACAGCGGGACTTGACGGCTGTTTATTTGGATTTTCACTTTTAGAATGGTCAAAATTCGAAGAAAAGCTAAAAACACTACCAATCACAAACAAAAATGCAAGAAATTTTGTTAGATTCTTTTTATCAGGTGCCACAGAATGTGAATTAGATAAACAAGGAAGATTCTTAATAACAGGAAAATTACGTGAGAATGCAAAACTTGAAAAAGATGTAACAATCATTGGTGCAGGTACACGTATTGAAGTATGGAATAGAGAAAGATGGCAAAATCAAACAGATGAAGAAAATCTTTCTTTAGAGGAAATAGAAAAGAATATGGCTGAGTTAGGTATATAACTTGATCAAAGTTTATATAGCTTATACAAAAGATAATGTCTATAGAAACAAAAGAATGGAAACAAATGAAAAATTGTATCCAGAACAAAAGACAAAAAAACTTACAAATCACAACAAAAGATAAGGTAATAAAATACTAACGATTATTTAAATTACCAAAGGCGACATTAAAAGTAAACTAAAGAAGTTTTCTTATAAGAAGAGCCAAATTTAACATAAGAAGAAGATAGCAGACAGTTGGTGTTGTATTGATGCCAACTGTGTGCTATATAGTAATTTTTAGAATTAAGAGGTAAGCAAACAATTGGATTTTAAACATGTTCCTGTAATGTTAAATGAATGTATTGAAAACTTAAATATTCAACCAGACGGAATCTATGTAGATGGTACCTTAGGAGGAGCTGGACATAGCAGAGAAATAATAAAAAGATTATCCCAAAATGGTTTGCTTATTGGAATAGATAGAGATGAAGAAGCTTTAGAAGCAGCTAAAAAGAATTTATCAGAATATGACAATATAAAATATATACATGACAACCATGACAACATTAAAGAAATTCTTGAAACTTTAAATATTAAAAAGGTAAATGGAATTCTTTTAGATTTAGGTGTTTCGTCCTACCAACTGGATGAAAAAAGCAGAGGCTTTAGCTATTTAGGAAATAACGATCTCGATATGAGAATGGACAAGACTCAAAAACTTACAGCAAAAGATGTGATAAATAATTATGATGAACAGAAATTAGCAGATATTATTTTTCAATATGGAGAAGAAAAATTTTCTAAAGTTATAGCAAGAAATATTTGCAAATATAGACAAGACAAAAAAATAAATACAACTGAAGAACTTGTAAAAATAATTGAAAATTCTATACCAAAATCGAAACAGAATAATGGACATCCTGCAAAGAAAACATTTCAAGCAATTAGAATAGAAGTAAATGATGAATTAAAACCATTATATAATACTATTTTAGATTGCATAGATGTTTTAGAAGAAAATGGAAGACTTTGTATTTTAACATTTCATTCACTGGAAGACAGAATAACAAAAGATGCATTTATAGAAGCACAAGGACAGTGCACTTGTCCAAAAGATTTGCCATATTGCATCTGTAATTATAAATCATCTGGAAAGATAATTACTAAAAAGCCAATTGAGGCGTCCTATGAAGAACAACAATTGAATTCAAGATCAAAAAGTGCAAAATTAAGAGTTTTTGAAAAACATATGAAATAATAAAAAAATCTAAAGAAAGGAGAAGGGCAATGGTAGCTTACAAGAATAAACCAAAGCAAAGAAGTACTAGCAGATCAAGAGCTTATGCATATCAATATGAAACTAGTCCAAGAAAAATAGAACCAGAATATAAAGCTCAAAAACCAAAAACTGCAAAGACTAAACCTGCACAAAAAAAAGTACGTATTGCAAGCTTACCAAAATATAATTATAAGCCAATTCTCTATATAATTGCTGGATTTATAATGTTGTTTACTATATGTTATAGAAACTCTTTAATCAATGAAAGTTATACAAAAAAGGAAAATCTAAAAACAGAATTAAGTGAAGTACAAAAAGAAAATGAACAATTAAAGGTTAGCATAGAAAGTAGCTTAAATTTAAGCTCAATTGAAAAAATTGCTTCAGAACAATTAGGAATGAAGAAGCTAACAAATGAACAAAAGATTTTTGTTAATCTTGATAAAAAAGACTATGTTGAACCAGCAACAGAAGAAGTAGTAATTATAAAAAATACTTCATTTATTGATAAAATATTGGATGCACTAACAAAAGTTATAAAATAAATTACTCCTGAAAAGTATGGAAGGATTCCATACTTTTTTTTTGCATAAAATTGCTGTTTTTGAATAATGATTAAAATAAAACAGTGGGTGAATAAATTGAGTAAAAACAATAAATTTAAGAGACATTCATTAAATATAAAAAAAGCTAAAAATAAAATGCTAAAAAGCAAGAAAGATAAAAAAAATAATAATAAATTATTAAGGTTAAAAAAGAAAAAAGAGAATAAACAGAGTAAAAAAATTAGAAAAGAGTCAAGAATTCAAAAAGAAGAAATGCATAAAAAAGGAGAAATTTCGAGAAAAAGAAGAGCAAAGGCTATTATTGCATTTGCTTGGATTTTTATATTTTTGTTAAATATGAGAGTTGCATGGATTCAATTTTACAAGGGAAGGTGGCTGCAAAATTTAGCACATTCCCAACAAACCTTGGATAGATATATTAATCCGAAGAGAGGAAATATTTATGATAGAACAGGGAAAGTGCTTCTTGCAACTAGCAGCAGTGTAGAAACTGTTACTGTAAATCCTTTAAACATATTGCCAGAAGATAAAGAAAAAGTTGCAAAAAAACTTTCAGAACTTTTTGAATTGGATTATGAAAAAATCCTAAAAAGAATAGGTAGAAAAACTGCTATTGAAACAATAACGAAAAAGATAGATAGAGAAAAATCAGATGAATTAAGAATGTGGATGGAAGAAAATAATATTACTGAAGGAATTAATATTGATGAAGACACTAAAAGATACTATCCATATAATAATTTGGCTTCATTTGTGATAGGGTTTTGTGGAAGTGATAATCAAGGATTAGCAGGTGTTGAATTAAAATATAATTCTGAACTAGAAGGCCAAAAAGGAAAGATTCTAAAGATGACAAATGCACGAGGAATAAATATATCTCAATCATCAGAAGAATACCAAAAACCAGTAGATGGAAACGATATAGTTTTAAGTATTGATGCTACAATACAGGGAATAGCAGAAAAATATTTAGAAGAAGCTTGTATTGATAATGTGTGCACAGATGGTGGAAATATAATTATTATGGATGTTAATACTGGAGATATATTAGCATTGGCAGGATATCCTGCTTATAATTTAAATGATCCATTTTCTATTAATGATCAAGAATTAATAGAGACTTGGTCAATACTAAATTCGACAGAACAATCTAATTCTCTTCAAAAGATGTGGAGAAATAAAGCGATTTCAGATACTTACGAACCGGGCTCAACATTTAAACTTGTTACTGCTTCTACTGCGTTGCAAGAGAAAATTGTCTCTTCACCTGATAACGCTGGAGAGTTTTGCTGTATTGGATATATAGATGTTGCTGGTGTAAAAATGAAGTGTTGGAGATATTATAGACCACATGGATCTGAATCTTTAAGAGAGGCATTAATGAATTCATGCAATCCAGTTTTCATTGGACTTGGACAAAAAATTGGGGTTAGTACATATTACCAATATCTAAAAAAATTTGGCTTTTTAGATAAAACAGGAATTGATATGCCAGGAGAAGCAAAAAGTATTTTTTTAAAAGAAAACAAAGTTGGACCAGTAGAACTCCGGGACAATTGCATTTGGACAAAGATTTGAAGTGACACCAATTCAAATGATAACAATGGTTTCGACGATAGCAAATGGAGGAATATATATAAAACCGAGAGTAGTTACCCAAATAATTGATTCACAAACAGGTGAAATAAAAGAACTTGCTATTGAGAAAGGAGATAGGGTGATTTCAGAAGATGTTTCTAAAAACATTCTGAACATGATGGAAACTGTTGTGGCAGAGGGAACGGGTAAAAATGCTCAAGTTAAGGGATATCGTATTGGAGGAAAAACAGGTACATCAGAAGATGGAGTAAATACTGGAAAATATGTTACTTCATTTGTTGGAGTAGCAACAATAGACAATCCAAGTATTGCTATATTGATTACACTTTATAATCCAACTGGTGAAGGAGGACATCAAGGAGGTGGGGTTGCAGCACCAATTGCTGGTCAAGTTTTAGGAGAAGTTTTACCTTATTTAGAAATGACGAAAACAGAAAATGAAGAAGAACTAGATGAAAAGTCTGTTGTTCCAAATTTAATAGGTTTATCGATTAGAGAAGCAGAAAAACTGATTAAAGAGTCTGAATTAGAAATAATAATTGATGATGAAAAAATTGATAAAGAAAATACTATTATAAAAGATCAAACACCAAATGAAGGAGTTAAAGTTAATAAAGGTAATAAAATTCTTATTAAGTATTAAACTATATAAAGCTAAAGAATAAATAAAAAATAATAATAATTGCAATAAAATCAAAAAAATAAAAAGCATTTTAGCTTTTTATTTTTTGATTTTCTATTTATCAAGTATTTCTTTTTCAGATGAAATATCTTGAGAATTATTATATATTGGGTCAGATGAACTGGTTTCTGAAAAATCACGCGGTTTTAAATTATCTAAAAATAACTCTACTTCTGAAGATTTATTAGAACTTGGTAATTTAGTCTCTTGACTCTTTGAACCAAATTTTCTTTTAAACCAATCATTTATTTTTTTTAAGAAACCTTTTCTTTGATTTTGAGAATTGTCAATCTCGCTTGGTAGCAATATAAATTTGTTTTCATCACTACCTTGTGATAATTGCATTGGGATTGTTTTAAAATAATTTATATATTCTTCTCCAGTTGTTTCTTGTATTTGATCCTGGTATTCTTTTCGTACACTTGAATGTTTAAACGCATCTCCATATAATTTTGCGGTTTCAGAGTTTAATCTAAAATATCCATTTTGAATTAGATTTTTGCAAAAATCTTCTTGCATAAAATAGGCTGGATGAGGAGCTACATGACCTTTAGATAGCCAATCTTTATCAGTGAATTTTTCGCTTTGATTATTAATCAAAAAACAAAATTGTCTAAAAGTTGGATCTAAAACAAAATCTGATTCTTGCACTTTATTATCAAAAGTTAATTCTGGTAAGGTAACAACTGCAATAGAATGTCTAGTTGCTGTCGAATACCATCCATTTTGCACTTTTTTTAAATCATCTTGGCTAGATGGAAATTTAGTTTTATCTATACAATCCCCAGTATTAAAAGGACGAGCATCTAATTTGAATTTTCTTAAAAGTTTTACATTTATATTTTGAGTTGGTGCACATTGGCCAGTCATTGGTTCAGAAGTTATCGCCTGTTCCCTAGGTATAGGGATAGTTCTTACAGCATAGTTTCTAGCATTTAAAGTGATCCAATCAAGAAATATCTTTATTTCATCTAAATTTAATCCGACATTCTTATTTCCAGAAGTATATGATTTTAGCTTTGATTCTATTTCTTTAAGCTTTTCTAAATCTACTTCTGGTATTAAGGGAGTAACATCACTGTACATATATTCAGTTTGATTAGTTTGCAATGGTTTTATCATTTATACTCCTTATTCTATTCTTTTTTGTTTATTTTATTATATCATATAGTTTCACAGAAAAATATTACAAGAATGTTACAAAAATATTAAATTATGTTACAAATGTCTAGTTTTGTTGAATTGTAAATACAAAAGGTATACAATAAAATATATACCGTGAGTAGTATAAAAAAGGAAAAAATCCTTATTTAGGAGGGATTAATGCAAAAGATGACACTTAAAATTAGTGAAAACATTTTTCATGTAATAACTGAACAGTCAGACATTGATTTTTTGAATAAATTAAGTGAAAAACAAGAGAAAATAGAAGAACAGCTAAAAGAAATTGAAAATAAAAAAGGAAAAATTATAAGCAAAATACTTGAAGATAAAGAGAAAATCGAAGATGCTCCAAGGGAAAAAAGGGAGCATATTAGTAATGCAGAATCTGTTTTGGAAAGTATAGAACAAATATATGAAAATCTAAATAAATTACAAAATTGTTACAGAAGTATTGAGAAAAGTGTAATAATTATTGAAGAACAAACAAAACTAAATCCTGAAAATTATGATGTAAATGCTGAAGTTCAAGTTCTTTTAGAAAAGATAAGGTCTGCTAAGAGTTTTGAAAATGAAATAAATCAGGATAATGAAAAAAATAATTTTATAATTGACAGTTATCTAGAAAAATCAAAAATTCAAAGTGTAGATGTAGAAGAGACAACTAGTATTTATGAATTAAATGCTGAAAACTTAAAAGATAATCCAGTTTTAAAAATATGTGAAAAAAGAGTCGAATTACCTTATACAAAAAAGGAAATAGAAGACTTTTTAAAAACATATCCAAATGAATACAAAACGATACAAGATGTTATTACAAAAGAATTTATGATACATATCTCTGTATTTAATAAACATCCAATATTATCAAGGTTTAAAGAAGCATATTATTTATGCAGAAACAAAGAAATGATGTCGATTTTAGATTCATTAAATTTTGCTAAAAATATAATGTTTAAATCAGAGATTAATCCATATATAATCGCAGCTGTTAAATCTGTAAAGCAATTAAATGATTATATTGAGTGTCTAGAAAAAAACACGCTAGATGATTATAAGTACTTTAGAATAGTATATGAGGTAAACCCTTTAGCTGTATAATTATTATAGCTTTTAATCTAAATGTAAATAAATTACTGAAATATTTAAAGGGGTGATCTGGAAAATAGGTTGAAATAAATAATTTTAATTAGTTATTAATTTTGATAAATGTCATATAAAAAAGGAGGTAATAAAATGGCAAAAAAATCAAATAAGAAAAATTTAGTTTTAATCGTGTTAATAATTGCACTTTTAGGACTAGCGGTTGGATATGCAGCTTTTTCTGATGTTTTAACAATTTCAGGAACTGCAAATGTTGCAAGTAATGTTACATTTGATGTTTTCTTTGATGCAACTTCAGCAGTTGCTTCATACCAAGGATGCACAGCAAGTGTTCAAAGAGAAGCAGATGGTAATGGAGACGCTAATGATAAACTTACTGTAACTGTTGCAAATCTACAATATCCAGGTGCTGGTGCACAAATTAAAGCTGTTGTAAAGAATAACAGTAGTGTTCCTGTAAAAATAACTGGACTTTCAAGCCCAACAAACATAACAGGAAATAGCAGTGCAATCAAAATAACAGGATTAAACAATATTGCAACAGATACTGCATCACAAACAATTGCTGCAGGTGGTTCTTGTGAAATATATTTCACAGTTGAATGGGATCCTGAATTTACAGATTTAAATTCATTAGATACAACTGATACAGCAGGATTTAGCTTCTCAGTTGGAATTAATTTTGAACAATCTTCTGATGTATTAAATGTTACACCAAAGAATGCTATTAACTTTGTAGCAGGTTCATAATAAATGAAAAATATTTAGTGTGGAGATGAGAAAATACCTCATCCCCACATTAAATAGGATTGAGAAAGGGAAAAATAAATGCAAAAATCTAAAGGTATTACAATATTTATACTGATTATTATTTTCATATTTTTTTTGTTTTCTCAATCCTATTTAAGAACATTTGGGATTGTTAATACATATGTAATAAATCCAGTGTTTTTTTTGGTAATTGCATTAATATTAAAATTTACAGTAGATTCACCATATAAAACAGATAAGCATTATAAAACGATAATATTTTATGTAATAACAACGATATTAGCTTATGGAATTGTATACTTAGTATCTGGAACTTTTTTGACATATGGAAATAATCCATATGCTAATACAGCTGTTGGTGTTTTATTAAATCTTTATTCAATAGGATTGGTAACAGTATGCTTAGAATATATTAGATACAAATTAATTAATAATGTATTCAAAAATGATAGAAAACTCATATTTATAATGATTGTGGTTATATTTACATTTAGAGATGTAAATATTGCGTCTATAATAAGTTCAGCAAATATATATTTTCTATTTAAGACGATATTTGTAGCAATTATTCCAAGTATAATAAAAAATATATTATTCACATATTTAGCACTTTATACAAATTACGTACCTGCAATTTTATATTCACTACTGTATGATTTGTTAATGTGGATTCCCCCGGTTTTGCCAAATACACCATGGATTTTTACAAGCATAATAGATATCTTATTCCCATTGGTTTTATTGATGTATTGCATGTATGAAGTATCATCAAGGGATAAGCTTCATATTTATCAGGTATCTAAAAGTATTAAACCTACTGGAATAATTCCCCTTGTTGCACTAATTGTGCTAATAATATGGTTTGCTCTGGGAATATTTCCAATTAAACCTTTAGGAATTGCTAGTGGAAGTATGAAACCTGAAATTAATATTGGAGATTTAACACTTATTCAGAAATGCAGTGCTAAAGATGTTGAAGTTAATGATATCATTGAATATCAGAGAAGAGACTATTCGGTTGTTCACAGAGTAGTAAATAAGTATCAAGTTGATGGAACTACATTCTTTATAACAAAGGGTGACAACAACAGTAATGAGGATATTGATCCTGTAAGGGAAGATAAAGTTTTGGGAAAAGTAATTTTTAAAATACCGTACGTAGCATGGCCAACAATATGGCTTGAAAGTCTAAGTAATAGACAATCATATGTTGATATAGAAACTGGAAATTAAAAGGAAGGAAAAGTAATGCAAAAGAGAAAACGATTGCAAATTAGTAATAGAATAAAGATAAGTAATACACTTAGAACTACTCTAATATTTATATCTATAATTGTATTTGCCATTGGTTCCGGAAACCTAATCAAAGAAGTACTTTCTAATCATAGATTAATTACTGAAAGTAAAGAAATATATAATTATAGTAATAAATTTTCAGAAAATGCAAATATTAATTTAATTAGCAATGAGTATGTAGAGCAGGATGAAATGATTGAAGGTCAAACATACTTATCTGATTTGATTTCTACAATTAATTTGGATATGTCTTATAAATATGTTGATTCAAATCCAACTGATGTAACATACAGTTACAAGGTAGAAACAGTAATTAAAGCAACATACTCTAACACCAAAAGTGTTTATGATGTAATGAACAAAACAGATATAATTAAAGAAGTTGGAGAAAAAACAGTTAAATCTAATGATTTATCAATAGATGAGAAAATAACAATTGATTACTCAAAATATCATCAAAAGGTAAAGAAGTTTAAGCAGGAAATGGGAATCAATTCAGAAGCTTATTTATTGGTAAAAATGATTGTAGATACAAAAGCAAATGTAGAAGGACAAGAAGTAAAAAACACATATGAATCATTCTACAAAATAACATTGGGAGATAAAGTTGCAATTGTTGATGAAAAGGCAACAGATGAAGTTGGAAAATCTGTGTATGCAGATACAAAAGTAAAACAAAAAGCAGATGTTAATTATAAAAATATAGTTATTAATAGTTTAGTAATGTTAGTAGGACTATTACTATTAAGAGGAATAATAAAGAAAACTGAAAAATTAAACACTATAAGAAATGAGTACAAATTAGAATTAAATAGAATTTTAAAATCATGTGAAAGTAAATTGGTTCAAATTGAGGATTTGAAGCAAATCGATATAGAACATGCTACTAGAGTAAAAGATATATACCAATTGTTAAAGCTATCTGATGAAGCTTTGGTTCCAATTTACTGCTACATCAAGGAAGAACCTCAAGAAGAAGCTTATTTCATAGTAACAAAATATGAAAAAAGTTATATTTATATATTAAGATAAAGCATTATAAAGTTGATATTAACGAATAATTTGCCATTAAATGACAGAAACAGTTGACATAATTTACAATATTTGGTATAATACTCATTGTAGGAGATGAGTATATGAGAAAATTACAAAAAACAATGAGAATCAAATATGCAATTATAATGATAATATTAGTTATATCTTTAATTGCTCTTCGTCTTTCAATGGCAAATTATCATGTAATACAACAATATAAAAGTACTTTTGAACAGATTAAACAACTTGAAAAGGAAGACTATGAGAAGATATTATAAATATAAAAAATATGTTAATAATAAAAGAGAAATAAGCCGTCTAAAATTTATATTAATTTTGGTGGCTTTTTTAATTGCCTTGGGTTTAGGATATTCTGCACTAAGTGATATTCTAACAATTCAAGGTTCTGCTGTGCTTGGGACATATTCAGTAATATATCATTTGAATGGTGGAGAAAACCCAGAGAATGCTGTTCTTAGATTTGAAGCATTTGATAATATTCCTTTACCGGAACCTACATTTATAGGCTATACTTTTGATGGATGGTTTGAAAATGCACAATATAGTGGAACTCCTATAACATCAACCCCTATAGGAAATGATGCAAGAAATATCGAGATATACGCTAAATGGATATCAAATGATGGTTCTGCAGCCGCCCAAATTGGTTCGGTTCAGTATGTAACAATACATGATGCTATAAATGCAGTTCCAGATAACGGAACTCAAACTACAGTTGAACTTTTAAAGGATATTGTTATTGATGAAAAAATTGAAATTGCAGCAACAAAAAATGTACTATTTGATTTAAAAAATTATCAGATATCTAATAATGGAAGTATCAACCTTATAGAAAATTATGGAACAGTTGAAATATATAACGGAACATTTTATTCAAATGCTCAACAGGGAATAATTAATAATAATGAAGGTGCTACAATTTTAATTAGAGGTGGAAGATTTGAAATGTATAGCGGAAGACAAGTATTATATAACGCTGGAACCGCAACTATAACTGGATCAGCAGACATGTATTCAACTTCAACCCAGAGAGGTACTGTACAAAATCTTCAAACAGGGGTGATGACTATTACTGGAGGAACTATAGTTGCAACAAGATTTTTTGCAATTGATAATGCAGGAACATTAACAATTGGAGAAAAAGGAGGAATAGTAAGTATTAGCAATCCAGTAATACAAGGATCTTCTTACGGTGTAAGTACTATTTTAACTGATTTAGCAACGACTCCTGAATTTAACTTTTATGATGGTGTAATAAAATATGTAAATGGACTATATAATGAAGAAAAAGTCGCTTTAGGAGAAAGAGAACCAGGATATGAATTATATACATCAAAAGAAAAGATTGGCAATGTAACATACACAATAGCGGCTAATGCCAATTACATGACTATATCATTTGATCCTGATGAAGGAGAGCTTAACGAATTATCAAGAAATGTAATAACAGGAAATCAATTAGGTACATTACCAACACCTCTTAAGAGTGGATTTGCATTTGATGGATGGTTTACATTAGATGGAACACAGATTACTGAATCATATGTTGCGGGGGATGATGACATCGATGTAATTGCTCATTGGAGCCGTGCTTCATATGCAAAAATTGGAGACAGATATTATGACTCACTAAAACAAGCAATAAACAATGTACCTGACAATACGGAAACGACAGTAGAGTTATTAAGGAATACACAAGAAAAAATAAGTATTACATCAAAAAATAAGAATATTATATTAGATTTACAAAATCATACTATTACTAACCCTGATAATGCAGCCGTTATTGAAAATGCAGGAAGATTAACTATAATGAATGGAACTATAACTACAAATTCTATAAATACTGCCGCAATTAATAATACAGGAACATTATTTATAACAAATGGTGCAGTTATTTCTGCTACCGGGGACAGACAAGCATTATATAATAATGGTGGTACAACAGAAATATCTGGAACAGCGCGATTGACTGCAACCGCTGCAGCAAGAGCAACAGTACACAACTTGAATAAAGGTACTTTGAGAATATTAGGTGGAACAATTATTTCTTCAAATCAAGAAGCAGTAAAAAATGAATCAGGAACTGTTACTGTTGGTACACAAGATGGAAATGTTGATACAAGTTTACCATTATTACAAGGAAAAACTTATGGATTTAATAATTTAAGTACATTTAAATTCTATGATGGCCTTTTAAAAGGTATTACAAAAGCAATAAATGGAAATATAACAGAAGTAGAAACAGGATACCATAAACAAGATGGAACAGACGGAAATTATAAAACAGCGATTTTAGTTGCAGACTAGAAGATAATAATAAAAAGAATAAAAATAAAAATAAGAAAGTACTTACATTTAAGTACTTT
>JAEEGL016631402.1_pt1 | contig 22723 bp, 15 predicted proteins | sample 9134231 | NCBI WGS metagenome assembly JAEEGL01 (sample SAMN16246548, study PRJNA631951) | gut metagenome | biome: gut microbiome; feature: rumen; material: fiber-attached | host: Bos | place: Iran: Karaj | collected 2018-10 | reverse complement strand
GTGAACGAGGCCTTCCTAAAGCAGGGCGGCGTGCTCCTCACTCCGGCCGACATCGATGTCTCGAAGCTCGAGAACGTGAAGGCCCTGAACGTCGCGATGCTCGGCAAGCTCAGCAAGCACTTCGACTTCACCGTTGAACAGTGGGAAGTTGCCCTGAACAAGCTCTTCGCCGAAAAGTTCCACGAGGGGAACAAGAAGGCGTTCATGCTGGGACGTGAAGGTTAACCTGAAACTGTGAAGGGCAAATGAAACTTTTCGCCCATTTCCAGAAACTTGTCCTGATATCCCTTGCGGTATGGGTAACCCATATCGTTTTGCGGGTACTGTTGCTGTTCCGTAGCAATCCCTACGGATTCCCCTTCGTTAGCAAGCCGGACTGGTTCATTTTCCATGCGGTCTGCATAGACTTCATGTGGATTGTGAATGCCCTGGTGGTGTTCTTGGTTCTGGGCGTGCTTGCCTCACTTCTTGTTTCCAAGATTGCTAGACGTTCCAATGCCGGCGGCTCCTCGGTAGTCGCGATAGTCGCGAAGATTACCTCAATACTTTATGCGGTGTTCCACAGCGCAATTCTGCTCCTTACCTTGCTGGATAACGAGACGCAAAGATTCCTGGGCGGTCACCTGACTTTCGGGCTGGTAGACACCTACAAGGACACCTCTTCCATAATCGTATTCTACGATTATGTGGCCAACGACTTGTCTGTGCCGTATTTGCAGTTTGTGGTGCTCTTGTTGATGCTACCTGCGACTTATGGGCTTTATAGGCTGTTCCGCAAGTGGTATCGCCTGCGGGCCGATGATGCCGGCGCCAATCGTTTCTACTTGAAAAAATCCGTCATCGCCATGGTGGCGTTCTATATCGCTTCTTATGCTTTTGTCTATTTCATCTGGACGGGGAACGCCCGCATGACAAAGCTCCGCCCTGTGGTGTCGCTGATTTACAACGACCTGTTTGTGACTCAAAAGACGGGTGGGCTTTCTGAAGCAGACTTGTCAACGTATCGCGCCTCTTACCAGAACCTTTGGCAAAAAGTTGAAGGCGATTCTCTGTGGCAGTTTGTGGACAGCGATGCGGGCAACCACTTGCCCCTTTATCGCGTGCCGACACAGGCCTTGCTCCAGAGTGAAAGACTTGCGGCCCAGCGGGAAAAGAAACCCAATTTTATCCTGGTTCTTATGGAATCCCAGCGAGGCCTCAATACGGGTTATATGAACCCGCAGATCCAGCCTACGCCTACGCCCTTTATGGATTCTCTGGCGGCGAATTCCCACGTGTGGCTCCGTATGCATACCAGTGGTGTTCCGACCACAGGTGGCGTACTTTCTACCCACTTGGGTATTCCGCACCACTCCAGACTTGCGGAAGCTACGGACCTTGCCCACGTGACGCTGCCCAGTTTTGTCTCTGTACTGACAGAAAACGGTTATAGCACTCACTACATGTCGGCAGCGGACCCCGCCTGGGACAATCTGGGTGTCTGGATGGCCAAGTGGTATACCGCCCAGCATTATAACCGCGAGCGTGAAGACGATTCCACCTTTATGGATCACGCCATCGAATACGTGCGGGATACCCTTTCTAAAGAGGGCAAGCCTTTCCTTGCCACCCTCATGACTCGTTCAAACCATTACCCATTCAACTTTGCGGCGGGCATGACCGATGAGCAGAAGAATAAACCCCTGCAGGAACGTATCAACGTGACTATGAACTATGCCGACAGGCAGTTGGCGAGGTTCATTCGGGCTGTGGAAAATGAAGAATGGTATCAGAATACCTATGTAATTGTGATGGCCGACCATGGGTTCCCTCTAGGTGAAAATGGTGTTTCCACTATGAACGGCGGCGGCTTTTCCAACGTGAGCTGGATTCCCTTCTTTATCCACGGGCAAGGCCTGGATGCTACTCTCGATACCACTACGGCAGCCCAGATAGACATTGCCCCTACGGTACTTGAACTTGCCGGGCTTGCCGAACCCAACGTCTTTATGGGACATAATCTCTTGCGCGGCGCGTATCAACCCCTCGTTGAAGATTCTTTGGCAGCACCTTTACCGGTCGCAGTTAAGGGCTTATCCCTGGGCGCTTACTCTGGCTATTCCGCCATCGGCCTTGACGGCTATCGCTTTATCGCCAAGTACCCCTCTTTTGATGAAACCTACCTCTTTGCCGATGGCGATTTGCGGCAGGAGCGAGAGCTTTCTGCGGACCATTCGCAAGATGCTACCCGCCTGAAAAACACCCTGGACACCCTTATCAGGATTTCGGACTATTCGCTGGAAAAGGGCTTATAGCGTGATAGCTGCCACGAAATGTACAGTCAGAGAAAAAAGTAAACTTTTGTTTTCCGCGAAAAACACATTTTTTTCATACAATCGCTGAATTTTGGCGTATAAAAGGTTATTTTATAGAAAACAGGTGGGACAACCTATTGCCCTGGAGGGTTAGTTATGTCTATTTTCAACGAGAAAGTCCGTTTTGGAATTTTGGCTGTTGGTCTTGCTTTTCTGTTCGGGTGCTCCGACAGCAGCTCTCCTTCGAATCCTCTGCCTGGGGAATCCGATAATCTATCCAGTGATTCAAATGAGTCTCCCTTGAGCTCATCGGTTTACACCACTCCGGGAACTATTGCCGGAAATTCATCGGCGTCGGGGGCGTTGCCGTTCGATGTTTCCACATTGCCGGGGGTCTATACGGCTTCTGCGAATTTGAATTACAATGTCAGCGGTATGGCTGAGTTTGGACCTTTCCAGAAGGGAGCCGCTATTAGTGTCTATGGGTTGGATTCTTCCTCTATGAAGAATTCTCCTACAGCGGTGAACTCTGCCGTGTCCACTGATGAGGGAAATTTTTCTTCGCAGGGTTCCATTACCTCTAATTATGCCAATGTCGTTGTTTCCGGGTCGTACTTCAATTTGTTTACCCAGGATAAGGCAAACATTACGCTAAATGCCGTGATGAATATGCAGGGGCGAACATCGGCCAATGTCAATATATTGACCCGTCTAGCTTATGATCGCATAGTTTATTTGGTGGCTAAGGATTCCGTACCTTTTTCAAAGGCAAAAGTTCAAGCAGAAAAAGAGATTCAGGCCGCTTTGGGGCTGATTTACGATAAGACTCCTTTTGAAAACATTAACATAAGTACCGATGGTCAGGCAGGAGCGAATTTGATTATTGCAATCTTTACGCTTACTTTGGAGGACAATCCTTCGGATGCCGCTTCTAACATTGCGACCATTGCGGCGGACATAGCAGCCGATGGAACATGGGATGATGCGAGTTTAAAGACAAAAATTGCAGATTCACTGTATAAGCAGAATCTTTTCTCGTTGGTGAACATTACAAAGAATGCTACCGGAAACAGCAACATCAAGGTAAAAGGTTTGGGTCCCATTAATTTCTGGGCTTACCAATACGGATTAGGAGAATGCACCGTAGAAAATGATGGTGCTACCGCAACAAATACGAATACACTCAGTAGAAAGAATGGAACAACCTTCCTTTGCAAGGACTCCAGTTGGCAGGAGGTCTCTGCAGCTATCCTATACAGCAACGAGGTCGCCGCCGAATTGGGCGTGTGTAACTCCTCAACAAGTGGAGCCACTGGCAAGTATAAGGAAGATGATGTCATCTGCAAGCAGAATTATTGGCAGAAGATGACCGAAGAGGAAAAGGCGGATGCTGAAGTGTCGCAAAAGGAGGGCGATTGTTCCGAAGCGAACAATTTGGCAATTGTGAACATTGAATCAACTTACTATCAATGTAACAGTTCCTTGTGGAAAAAGTTGGACAAAACCCCTGTGGATTATTCTGCGGGCCGCGCTATGAACAAGAAACTCGGCCGGGGCATTAACTTTGGAAACTCATGGGAGTCTGAGGGCTCAAATGATTGCGCTTGGAGCAATTGCATTCAAGATGGCTGGTTCAAGATAGCCAGGGATGCCGGATTTAATTCTATAAGGTTGCCGGTCCGTTGGGAGATAGATGCTGACTATAATGGAAACCTCAGCAGCTCAAGGTTGGCGGGTGTCAAGGAGGACATTAATCTTGCCCTTGCTCAAGGCTTTGTGGTTATTGTAAATGCACACCATCACAACACCTTAAATGATGCCGCTGCTAATTATTCTTCCAATCCAAGTAAGTACAATACTGAAAAACAGAAATTCTTGAAAATGTGGAAAAAGATTGCTTCCGAGATGAATTCTTACGATGATGACAAGATTGTTCTAGAAATATTGAATGAACCCCACGGGATTCAGATGGCTCAGGTGAATGATTTGATGACTTCGGCCTACCAGGTGATTCGCCAGAATGCTCCGGGCAAGACAATCATGTTTGAATCTGCTGGATATTCCAAGTTTGGGCAGATTCCGAATTTGGATTTACCTGCTGATGGAAATATCATTGTCTCTGGTCACTATTATGACCCCTATACTTTTACCCATCAGGGTCATGAATATGACTATAATGCCAACGCCTCATTCAGCGAGACCACGATAGAGAATGACTTCAAGAGCTATGCGGATTCCATTGCCGTCGCATTCCCGGATGTCAATGGCGGCTGTGTCCCAATTAATATGGGTGAGTTTGGCGTTGCATCGACCAATGGCGGTAGTGGAATATCTGAAACCAAGCGGGCCCAGTGGACTGAAGCTGTCATCCAGCAGGCCGAAAAATACGGCTTCTCCTGGCACTACTGGGGCTTTGCTGGGGTAGGAGGATTTGAGGCCTACAATAAGGGCTCGAATTCCTGGTATTCCGAAATCAAGGCGGTCTTCGACAAGTATTTAGGTAACCCGTCAACTGTTAAGTAACGATTACTCAGTAAGGGTTATATGAAAAGGCGCTTCTCTTGAAGCGCCTTTTTGAATTGCGGTAGAAAAATTACTTGCTGAAGAATGCCTCAGGAAAGCCCGGGTACCACTTGTTGTTGTTCCTGTCGTAGGCTTCGAATCCGCCCACCTTTGTGAATCCCCAGTAATGCCATGACATATCAAAGTTCTCTGCAGCCTGTACCGCCTTTTTGGCCCAAAGGGCCTTTTTGGCGTCAGAGGTAAGGTCCCCGTTGCGGTTGCAGCTGCTCTGAGACCCTTTGCCTCCAGAAACCCCAAACTCACCCATGTTCATAGGGATTGTTCCCCCGTTGATATCGGGATAAAACTTTTGGGCTAACAAGACGTAGTTCTTGAGGTCCCCCGCAGCGGTACTACTATAGCCAGCATCTCCAATGCAGCCGTAATCTCCATGACCGGCGTGGCTGAAATTGTACGGTTCGTAGTAATGGCCGCTGTAAATGATGTTTCCGTCTTCGGGGAGCGTCAAAAATTCCAAGTCAGCAAACTTTGCCGCATGGAAGGCCTCGAACATGATGGTCTTTTTAGGGGCATTTTTACGGATGACGTCGTAGGCGCTGAGCATGATGTCATTTACGAGATCTTCTCCGGGAATGGTTGGCTCGTTGAGGATTTCCAGCACCAGCAGGGAATCGGGGAACTTGTTTAACTCCTTGGAAACTTGGTCCCACAGGGCCAAAAAGTGGGCCTTTTCGGCTTCGAATAGGGCTACGGAATCTGCTTGTCCACGAAAAGCTCCGCCCCCAAGATTATTGAGGGTTGTGTAGTGATGGAAGTTGACCACTACGGCAAGTCCTTGGTCAATGGCCAGCTGGATATCTTCTTTGACTCCTTTCAGGCGCTCTGGATTGACGGTATGGGTCTCGTAGTCGGAGTCTTCATTCCAGCGTACGGGGAGGCGAACCGAGTTAAAACCGGCCTCTTTGATGATTTTGAAGTCATTGTCATCAATAGGATTGCCCCAACCGCCATCCAGTTTCCCCCAGCTTTGGGAATCCCAGGAATTGCCCAGGTTTATTCCCCTACCGAGCCTCTTGTTCATGGCTCTTCCGGCAGAATAATCCACGGCGACAGGAATCCTTTCTGCTTCATTGTCGTCTTTTTTCACCTTGGTGGGGGAGTCATCACCATCGAAACATCCGGTTAAGGCGATTCCCAGTGAAAGGAAAAAGGGGAGCAATTTGTTCATAAATAACCTCAATTATAAGTGAAAAATAGAATAGTTGCCCTTATTTAACCCTATTTTTCTTAAAACAATGTGTTTACCTAAGAAAACACTTTATAAAGAGGCTAAAATCCTTTTTTTTGAAAAAATTTTAAATATGAATGTATATTTTGAACCAGGTATATCTTATTTTGAAAAAACAAGTTATATTATAGGCGATTTGATTTTTGGAGAAATTTGACCAATATGAATGGAAATTTTTGCCGAATGCTATGCTGCAGCGTTTTGATGTCGCTGCTGTGGACATCGTTATCTTTCGCTGGCTACTATGGATTCAGCGATTATCGCGATAGGGACCAATATCGCTTTACGATGAAGGACCCGAAACCTTTCCGACCGGACAAGGAGGTCGTGACTGTGGTGATGCGCGAAGCAATCCCTCGTGGGGGCGGCTATACCTATCAGTATCCTCGTGAAAACCCGGAACCGATACTCACGGATAAATACGCTATGGAAGGGGCTCTTTCTATGGAGATTGAGCTTATCGCTAGTGACTATTCCGGCGTGGCCATCTGTATTGCTGGTTCCGTTGACTTGACTCCCTACTTGGAAGAGGGCGTCCTGGAGTTCTGGATCAAAGGTGACAAGGGTGGTGAAAATGCACTGTTTGTGCTGGTTGATGATGGCGTGAAGAGTGGCGGCGAATCCCTGCAGGTCAAGCTCCGCTCCAAGAGTTTGGGCGAAATCACTACGGAATGGAAGCATTTCAGCATTCCTCTTAAGCTTTTCGGCATGACCGGTGTTTACTGGGATGCCAAGAACACCCGTGAAGTGATGTTGCCCTTCAGTTGGGCAAACTTCAAGGGCTTCCGTCTTGAAGTTCGTAAAGATGAGAACGAGGCTTTCAAGGTCTGGATCGATGACATTGTAATCAAGAAACATGGTAAGCCCTATGAAGGCCCGGCCAACTATCCGTTCCGGAATGAGATTTAAGGGGTTTTTATGCGCAAGATAGTATCTGTATTTACCCTAGTTCTTTTGGCAAGCTCGGCCTGGGCTTTGCCTCCTCAGTTGCAGTTGGATTCCATTCACGCCTCTCTGGATACTCTTTCGGGGAACATGGAATCCACCTTGCTCGGTAAGGACGACCTTCCATTGGCTGTGTCCGGCTATATGGCCTTCCGCCTGAAGAATTTCCATTATTCCGAAAGGAGCCCTTGGGTCCAGAACGATATAGCACGTACGGCTGTTGATGCCATGCTGAACGTGAATATCGTGGCTATGCCGAACTCCTATATGACCTTGTTCACAAACCTGATGTTCCCCTTTGATTTGACGGGCTTTTACACCAACTCTTTGGGCAAACAGCCCACTGGTGTCCCGACAAACGATGAGAGGGCTTTGTACGACCACTCTACGGATTTCTATTCCTCTACCATTAACGAGGAATTGAATGTGGGTGTGGATATTCGTGCCGGCGTGTTTGGCGCCTACTTGACCGCAGGTGGCGTTATTTGGGCCAATACATCGCCCTTGGCAATGTGGGAACGCGAAACCAATCCCCGCTTTGCCTGGCAGTATGAACTATTCGAAGATGAAAAGACGGTGAGTACCTATTATAAGGAAAAATCCTTCAAACCCGTGAAGGAAGGCGGTCGTGCATTCTGGACTAACCGCTCCTTTGGTGGTGTCTATGCCAATGTCTATCAGTTGCCTTTTAACATGCATGCCCAGTTCTTGGTGTCCCAGCCTGCCGATATGGATGTGGGAAACCGCGATGGTCTTCGTATGTATGGTGGCCAGCCTGGCGAATTGGAAATGTCGGGTAGCTATGACTATCGCGGTAGTGTCTATGCGGCCCGTTTAGCTAAAGATAAAATTGCCGATAATCTGACGGTGGGCTTGAACTACATGGGCGTGATGTTCGATGACGCCATTATCTATGAAGATGAATTCCGCAACCAGTGGATTAGGGAGGGCTACGCTCCGACAATCCTGAATACTCATGTGGGAACGGCTGATGTTCGTGGCAATGTCACTCCTAAGCTGTACGTGATGGCGGATGTGGCCATGAGCGTTACGGATTCATCGGTGTATTACCAGTCTGCAGAAGTACTTGGCTATGATTCAACGAATGTCAGTTCGGGTTATTCCAGTGAAACCCACGAATCTTCAATGAATACTCCTCAAGTGGGCGTCTATGTGAAGATCCAGAGCAAGTATATCGATGGCTGGCCTATGACCTTGGAAGGTATTTACTTGCCCAAGGAATTTTATTCTCCCTACTCTTTGAGTAACCCCTCTCGTTTTCCGGGGTGGCATAAGGATGAGGCCTACTTGAATGGCGGCTCCCTCCGTTATAGCCCCAATATGATGGGCTTGAACTTGAAAATCGAGCCCACCTTCAACAGAGGGTATTTCGATGTGCAGTATGGTCAGCATAGGCAGATTGAAGATGGTCAAGATGTCATCATGTTCAATTATCGCCTGAATGGCCGTAATATGTGGGAAAGCTCTAATTCCTGGACAAAGCACAAGCCCCTGTTTGTTGCGGACTCCGGTAATGCTTCTGGTCCCCATTATGTGGCTCGTGCCGGCGCCGATCTCGCGACGGCTGGCGGCATCAAGCAGTACCGCCAGAATGGTGGTTTGTGGGGTGGAACCTGGGAACTCTGGGAATCCTTTGTGGCCTACGAAAACGCCTCGCAGATTAGTGATGGTGAAGTTCCGACCCATACCAAGTGGTCCAGCTACTTCTCCTTTATGGGAGGCTATGACATTGGCCATTGGTTCGGTACAGACCGCACCATTATGATGACCGGTTACGCGGCTCTCTCTGGCATTTCGACTACCTTTGCTCCCATTGCTTACAGCGAAGAGCAGAAGGATATGTTGATGACCAGTTTCTATGGTCAGTTTGAACCGGCTATAGCTGTGACGCCCACTTTCCACGTGGTGGGTATTCTGGGCCTAGAAACCTTCCGCTCCGAGAAGGCTTATGTCTTGGAACAGTATTCTACGGCCGTATCTGACATGCCTGTGAATGTGTACTACTATAAGAAGGCTCCCATTAATTATTTGGAAACGGCCATGGGTCTTGGTTTTGACTGGGATTTGGCAGGACGTGTGGGCTTGCATGTCCGTTACAAGTATATGACTCATTCCGACGAGACCGCTCCTGAAAATGATTTCCACTTCCACTATATTTCCGCCGAAACAAAGGCCTGGTTCTAAGGGAGGGAATAAGAGATGAATATGAAAGTAAGTGTATTTGCTCTCCTGATGGCTACGGCGATGGCCTCCGCTACGGCTGTGGCGGACAATCAAAAGACAATAGATGCAAAGGCTGATTCAGCCCTGGCCAAGCGCGGTGTTGAAATTGGTGGTAGCATTCGTGCGGTGGCGCAGCGTTCCAGTTTTGACACCGATCAGGATCCCTCTGGTATGAACAAGATGCCAGATGTGGAGCGAAACGAGTTCGTTAGTGCAGACATTGATTTTAGGTTCCGTCCTTACGAAAGCGTACGCGCTAACGTGATGATGCGCTTGGGTGGCGGCATGCAGGAATACTTTGCTGCTGCTTCCAAGACTTTGGCTGTAGAATGGATTAATGTAGAGGGAAACGTAGGGAACTCTTTCTACTGGGTTGCAGGTGATTTCCGTCAACAGTACTCTCCTTTGACATTGTACTTGCCGGGTATCGACATTATGTACGAACCCTTGATTTTCGCCCGAAAGCGTCATATGGCGCAAAAGCAGCAGCTGATTGATGGTAACCAGCGTAACTTGCAAGGCGTGAACCTTCAATTCCGCAAGGAATTGAGCCCGGCTTTGGGTGAGGTTCGTGCAGAGGCTATGCTTGCCCGTGTTAACCGTTCGGCGGTTCTGGATTTTTCCGGTGCCGAAGGCAACATTATGACCAATGAGCAGTTGCCGGGTGCCACCCTTGCCTCCAATATGGACAAGTGGTTAGTGGCTGGTAATTTGGAACTGTTCCCGCTTTCAAAGAATGTCTACGTGGCTGCCACGCCTATGTATATCTTCGACAATGAGGATACCTATGGCTATACCTATCGCCATCCCGACAATATCATTAACGACCCATACGAGCGGGAATCTATCAATCCCTATGACATTGATGCCCAGCAGACAATGGTGGTGAGTGGACGTTTAGGCGCCGACGTGGCTGGCATTATGGGAAGCAAGAACCTAGTTGTTGACCTGGTTGGCGAATACGCCATGTCCAACGACAAGGTCTATACCCACACCTACACCGAGAATGGAACAGATGAGGATGGCGAACCCATATACAAGGACAATGTGTCCGATGAGAAACTGACGGGAGCCGCAATCCTTGCCACCATGAATGTGGGTTATAAGACTGATAGCTGGAGCGCGGTTTTGACTGTCAATGGAGTCCGCAATGATAGCAACTGGTTCAACAACCTTGCGCAGTCTCCTAGCTTCTTTGCCCAACGCATTTTGAATTCTGACAAGGATGGGAATGTGGTCAAGTATGGTTCCCACGCTCCCTTGTATTCCTCCTTCGATGCCTTGTACAACTTTGCTCCTAAGTTCTCACCTGTAGCAAAGTCTTTGGGAACAGATGACAACGCTTTCAAGGGTGGTCAGACAAACAGCTATAACATCGCTCCTTACAACAAGAATTCCTGGGGAACTAATGTTTATACCCGCTCTCAGTTGGCTTTGTTGGAAACACTGAATGACCCGGCTTTGCAGATGGCCTTGCCCAATGGACTTGCCACATCGAACCGCTTGGGCGCTCAGGCTGTAGGCACGTTCGGTTGGAAGGACTATGCAGAGGTTCAGGGCTTGTTCACTATGCTTCAGCAGGTAAACCCAATAATCGGTTTTGAGAAGGTCGCCTACACCGAATATGGCGGCGGAGCCAAGTTTGATGTATTCAAGTTGATAGGTTTTAGCAAGCCTTTGGAACTTTCTGGCTCCTATAAGCATTCCGAGCGCAAGTCGGACCTGGATGCCGCCGTGGTGGGTGCTTCTGGAACAGGGGAACTTAAGAGCGACTTTATCAACGCTGGCCTGTATGTGCAGTTCTTGCCTCGTTTGGGGTTTGCCGCTGGATTACAGATGATTACTACTGAGTATAATGATTTTGGGGCGGACTACCGTTGGACAGTTGCGCCTCTGATGAAGGGTAAGCAGATGCAGTGGATGGCCGGATTCGACTATACTGTTGCGGAGAATGCTTGGCTTTCCATCAACTTCGGTATGGTCAATGTAGAGAACGAATACAATACGGCATCACTTGTCGCTGCTGGTTCGGGCGGCGCTGTAAACTTGCCTGATTACTACACTGTTGCTTCTGATCCCGCTGGCAGATACAAGAGCGAATTTTCTCAAACGATTATGGAAGCTTCCATTAACGTGGAATTTTAATGGGGGGTAATCAAGATGAAATTTAATATGAAACAGATTGCATTTTTACCTGCCTTGGCATTGTTCTTCTCGGCAAGCTATGCTGCTGCCGAAACTCAGGATACCCTTGTTGAACAGCAGAAATCCCTGATAGAAAAGTTGGATTCCCTTAATGACGCAGTTCTTGGTCTGAGAATCGATGGTTCTGCGAAGGCGGGAGTCAATGCGGTTAAGGCACACTCCAAGCAGTTCGCTAAGGAGTCGCCATCTCAAGAGACCCAGGCTTACACGGATGTGGATCTGCACCTTTCGGCGCACCCCACCTCTGAAACGCAGATAAACGTGAAGATGCGTTTGCACAAAGATTGGCAGAGTGCCTACGATGAGAACAACAATCCCGTCATTGGGCACTGGTTCTCTTATGATGGAACTATCCTGAACAATCACCTGAACTTCAATCTGGGTTATATGCGTGTGGGCTATTCGCCTTTGACTTTGTCAACTCCGCAACCCGAATTGCTGCAGGAACCGGAAATCTTCGCCGAAAAGCGTGTATACGCCCTTTCTCAGAGGAACCTGGATACTACGAGCCGCCGCCTGATGCAAGGCGTGAATGCCGAATATCATAGCGGTGAACTCGGAATTATAGATGACATTATGCTACAGGCGACTGGAGCAAGAATGCGTAATATTGGTAAAAAGTCGGACCAGGTTTTCTTTGACTTTGATTTCACTGACCGGTATGTCTATGGTGGACGCGCTGGCATTGGGCTTATGGGCTTTTACATTGGTGGCAACTATGTAGATGCCTTTGACCGTCTTTGGAGCCGTCGTTCCATGACAATCGCCAATACCGACACGGTGTATTATGAAGACAACAGGGTGTTTTCGGGTGAGGCTGGATTTACTTCCCAGAAGATTTTGCCCAACCTCCCGGTCAATTTTGGTGTGAAGGGTGAAATGGCCAAGTCCAATTGGGAAGTGGAAAGAGACTATATGGTCGAGGAAACTATCCCCAGTTATGCAATAAATAAGGCTACTGTGGTTTACCCTGATGGCAGTATAGATTCTGTTGTTTACCTATCAAAAGATGGAAAGGCTAACCCAACCGTTAAACATGAGTCCTATGCGAAACTTCATGGAGGGAGCTTCTATGTGGAGCCCTTTGTTAACGGGAACGTTGTGGGTCTCGAGTTTGATTTAAAGGGACAGTATATCCAGGTGGATGATGATTTTTGGTCTGAAATGGCCTCTACCCCGACCTATAGGGGCGGAGCCGTAGTCTTGAATTCTAACGCATTCTACAGGAGTCCCTCGGATAGCTTGTTGATGGCCAATTTCGGTTCCTCTAGCTTGGAGAACCTCTATTTTAGCGTCTATAACTCCAATACGCTTAACGCTACGAATTTGTTGACTTCGAGCAAGAAGAATGTTATTGGGAATACGGGAGAGAGCTCATATATGTATTCTCGCCTGTACAATAACTACAAGAATGCTCATTTCTACCGTAATGGTTATTCTGCCGCTGTGCTGAAAAGACTGGAGATGGGCGAACTGCTGTCCCTTTTGGACCCCACGGTGGACATGGCCCAGCCCTATGGCATGGCTACTCCGGACCGCAAGGGCTTTACCCTGAGTCTTGACTTGAAGTGGAACGATGCCATCTCGCTTAATGGTCGTTTCAAGCAGCTTGAACAGGAAAAGACTGTTGAGAAAACCAACACCTACACAGAAATGGCCGGTGGCTTGGGCGTAGATTTTGGTGTGTTGTTCAACTTGGATCGCCATTTGATTCTGCAAGGCTCTTACGCCTATAGCGAAGAGGATGAGTTCTTGAAGCGCAATGCTGGCAGACTTATGGCCGGTGCCACCCTGGAAGTGTGGGGCCCCTTCGCTCTGCTTGCCGGTTACCAAACTTATGAACGTCATTTTGGAAGGAGCATAGAACTGGCCGAAAATCTGAAGATTAAGAGCTCGACAGAGTCGTTGATTTTGGGAGGGCTTCGGATGAAAATAGCTCCGCTTTCTTATGTCTCCCTACAGTACGGTGTTCTCAACAATGAACTGGGTTATAGCTGGAAGGATGATGCCGGCAAGACCAGCAACAAGAAACTGTCCATTGACAAAAACGTGATTGTGGCTGATGTCACGGTGAACTTCTAAGGGGTATAAAGATGAAACACATTCGCTTATATCTGACTACTTTGGCTGCGGTGCTCATGGCTGCATGTTCGTCGATGGAAGTTGACGACAATGAACTTTATGCGGAAAATTTCCCTAAGGATTTTGTGGATTCCGTTTATATGGAACTGCATCCTGAACTTGTGTCCCTGCAAATAAAGCGGTTTGTGAAAGATCATAACGATTCGTTGAAAACAAATATGGATGCCGATCGTTATCAGAAAATGTACGACAAAGATACTGCAGCGTTTTCCCAGGATACGTCCGTATTACACGAAATCTTTGTTACGCCTTTCTATGTTGGGTTTCCTGAAGAGGATTGGGTAGATGTATGGACCCCGATAACCACTTACGATGTTACTTGTGTTACGAATATGACCTATAGGGAAGTATATCTTGTCATAGGAAGTGATACTGCCAAAACAAAGGTGTATGTTGATAGTGTTAAGTTTGATGAGAAAGGAAATTTTGCCTCTATCTATGGTAAAACTGATTCTACGGCAGCATCGAAGGAATTTGTAATTGGAGATACCATTTCTTATTACAACAAAGGCGCTGTTTATGATTCTACAGAGGTGTGCGATTCTGTAGAAGTTATTCAAGATGGTCAGTTGTCGGCAATCCAAAAATCTCTGGTAGTCAGCTTCAATATGTACGATAAGGATAATGACCTTGCCGCACTCAAAAAGGTGCCTATAGATACCAAGGCTGTAGTTTATCAGTATTTGGTTTACGGCAAACTTCATGGTTGGACTTATCGTTATTGCGCTGCTGCCGAAAAGAAAAATCCGGTCAGACCTGTTTTGGATGTTTCTGAGACAACGGATAAACTTTATTGCGATGACAACGGTGTAGCCCGTGAAATTAAGTGAGGTAAGGGATATTATGAATATGAAAAAGATTGTTCTTCCCTTGATTCTTGGCTGTGCTTTGGGAGCGTCTGCCGCCGATAAGGTGGTGGGCTATTTCCCTTACTGGAGCCAGTATTCTCAATTCTATCCCAAGGATATCCGCTACAATACGGTGACCAACATTCACTATGCGGCCATTGTTCCGAGCGAAGATGGTTCTTTGGCCTTTGCCGATGAGAACGATGCAGAAAACTTCAAGACCCTAGTGCAGATGGCCAAGGAAAACGGAGTCAAGCTGGTCGTTTCTGTTGGTGGAATGGAAGCAGAAGGAAGCCTTAAGGCTATCGCCACTTCAGGAGACGCCTTGAAGGCTTTTGTTTCTAACGTGAAAAGCTGGCTTTCTGAAAAAGGCGGTGACGGAGTTGAACTGGATTGGCAGAACTTGACCGAAGAGGACTCCGGCGATTTTGCGAAGCTCATAGATGCCCTAAAAGAAGGCCTTGATGGTAAAATCCTTACGGCTACGGTTTATCCAGGCGCTGGAATGGGGGCCTACAAGGCAGAAACCCTCAACAAGCTTTCTTATGTTGACGTGTTCATGTCGGACCAGATGACTGAGGAATCGGAGAAGCTGGTTCCTAATCAGAGTGCCAATTCCGTCAAGGAAGCCCTGGATGCTGTGGCTGGCGCCGGTGTGAACAAGAATCTGTTGGTTCCGGTTGTGTTTATGTATGGTAAGTCCTTTACCGGCGCCAAGGGTCTAGGAACAAGTCATCAGGGTACAGGAAGTGGTAACGAAGGTTATCTTTCTTATGCCGAACTGATGGGCAAGTTTGATTCTCCTGACTACAAGGTTACCTTTGATGAAAGTTCCAAGTCAGAAGTGGCGGTTAGCGAATCCGAATCCATTGTCTTTATGGGAATTCCTTCTGTGAAGGCTGTGGCGGAGAACGTCAAGAACGAAGGTATGGCTGGTGTTGCGGTGTACGACCTCTCCCAGGACCATCACGAACCTATTGTTTCTTTGCTGGTGACCATCGGGTTGCAAATTCGCCCCGAAGTCAACTACAAGCCTGCTAAGAAGAAATAGCCATTAGTTGCACTGTCATCCTGGAGTGGTCTGGAGCGCAGCGATAGGATCCAGGTGATTACTTTCAATTATTCAGTACTAAAAAGCCCTAGCGAAATGCTAGGGCTTTTGCTTATGAACAACTGTTACTTATTTACCCACCGGAGGGTAACTTGTTCCGACTGCTGCCGGACTCGTACTATGTATGATCCCTGCGGTAGGCCACTCAGGCCAATGCTTGGGGTCTTTGCGGCATCGACGGTCAACTGCTGGAACACCCTGTTCCCCAGCATATCATAGATGTCCACATAGATGGTAGCGGACTTGTTGCTGCGGATGTAGAGCATTTTCCCCGTAACACCTGCATTCAAGCCCTGTGGGTGTACAAAGTTGCCGATGGATGCTACAGGAGGAGTAATCGTCTTGGTCGATGAAGTGTCTTTGCCGGAACTGTCCTGTTTCTTGGTGGTGTCTACAACGCTGGTGTCTCCGATGGTGAAGGTAAAGGTTCTTTCATAGATGTTAAGGAAATCGGTTTCGGGCATCTTGGCTGTGACTTTTACAATGGCCTTCTGGTTTCCCGCCACGGCGTCAATTCCCACCCTTTGCAGGTAGGGCGAGGTTTCTTCTCCATCGAACAGCCAGGTGATGGGGGTGCCAAAGATGGATGTATCGGGTAGGACTTCTTTTTTTGTTTCCCCTAGGGCGAATTTTTCGTTTCCAAAGCCAGGAATTCTATTAGGAGCCTTTGTGTAGTTTACCACGATGGTGTCGTGGAGTTCTCTGTAACCACTGACCGCAGCAGCAGATGCGACAATTCTGGCGTCGCCGAAACTATTGAATTCGTACATCCATATTGCAGGCATGGAACTTTGAGTTCCAGAACAGGAGTAGGATTTGCATTTGACCTTTTTGACATTCACAATGTTTGGATCCAGGGATTCCAATGTAAATGTACTTCCTTGCTCTGTTTCGTTAGATGGAGGATAGGTCCATTCATTTTTGCCGTCTTCATCGTAATCCAGGGAACGGTCTGAACCCCTATCCGTTGTGCAATTCCCCAGGTAATCACAGGAAACGCCCATGAATCCATTGATGGTCTGGTTAGGAATGGATTTAACATACACTACAGTTTGAGCGCCGTCCTTGGCGGTTAGAACGGTAAAACCATAGCCCTTGATTATCAAATCTGTTCCCGATACCGTTGCCACAGATTCATCGCTGGAGCTATAATCACAACCCGATTGGAGTTTTCCAGAGATGGTTCCGTCTGTTTCCTTCGCGGTTATGTGGCTTGTGGCGCAGCTGCTGTTCCGTTTACCCTTGGTGAGGGAGTCCGCCCATGAACGAGCGTTGCGCACAAGATACTTTTTTACGATTTCTCCAGAGGTGGTCAACTTTGCTTCGCTAAGGGCTTGTTCTGTTATCAACGGAGTATCGCCCGCAAAAAAGGCGGACTGCTCACTTTTGCCATCGGTATGGCTGGTATATTGCCTAAAGCTCCAGTTGCAGTTGGGTATCAGCTTCTGGTCCATGTAGCTAGTCCACTCGTTGGAGGCGTTTTGGTTGGGTGCTCCGTCGCCATCAGCGCCAGTGGTGCCCCATTCGCTGATAAATACAGGGTGACCGCTATTCAGGGCCGATTCAATGTTTCCGCTATAACTTCCCTTGCTATGGGACGCCGCATAGAAGTGTAGTACGTAGGCGACGTTGTCTGCAGAAACGGAATCTCTGGCTCCTTCTTGCGGGTTTTGCGACCAGCTGCTGGTTCCCACGATAATCAGATTATCGGTGTACTGGCGTATGGCAGAAGATATGGTGTTGGCGTAGGGCTTGATATTGTTGGACCAGCTTACGTGAACGGGTTCGTTATAGATTTCGTAGATGATATTGGGCACGTCCTTGTACTTCTCGGCTACAGTCTTGAAAAAGGTCAGGGCGTCAGAGGTTTCTAGGTGAGCGCGGTGGCTATGCCAGTCTACGATGATGTAGATGTCGTTTTCTATGGCGGCTGCAACCATTTTATCCAGAAGGTACAGGAATCCTTCCGGGTTGCCCATGTAGGAATTTTGGGTTACCAGGGGTTCGGAGGCGGATCCCTGGCTGTTGTAGTACTGGATGCCCATGGCAAAGCGGAATACGTCTATATGCAGGTTATCCGCTGTCCAGTTGACAACTGTGTTTCGGTAGAAGGGGTTTCCGGTGGCATCTGACCAAAAAAAGCTTATGCCACGGAGCATGGCCTGTTGATTATTTTTGGCGCCGACAATCTTGTTTCCGCTGGTGTGCAGCGCTCCATAGTAAGAGACGGGACCTACCTTTTTTGGGGTGGCTTCCAACGCATTGGCGAAAACAAGTGCTGTTGCAAACGCGATTGTAAACAAAAGGTTACAAAGTGGCTTCATAGGAGTAGACCTTCCTTATTTTGCATAAAAATACATAAATGCTTTAGATATAGGCATTAGGGGATGTAATAAATAAGTTTCGTTCCGTAAACAAGTGATAAATATGACAGGATTTCTATGTAAAAAAATTTTTTTTGGCATGTTGCCCTTTTTTTTCAAAAATAAGGTATATTTACCAACAAACCAGCCCAGTTTGGGCATTAACAAAAGAGAGAGAGAACTATGAAAAAAAAGATTCTGATCGCGACGGCAGCTGTGGCTGCAACCGCTGCTTTCGGCTTCGAAACCTGGAATGGTGGCGAAGGTCTGGAGCAGGTGAAGACCGAGCTTGGTAACGATACCAAGACCTTCGGGTACTGGTTCAGCTACGACGACAACAAGGACGGCGGTAAGTCCAACGTGAGTTGGCCTGTTCCGAAGGGAAACGAATATGACAAGAACAGCCTGCAGCCCATCATCGCTGAATGCTCCGGTGTTTGCGGTACGGCCAACCTCGACAAGGGAACCTTGACCTACAATCCCTTCGTTGGTATTGGTTTCAACGTCGTTGGCGAAACCAGCGCCTCCGATAAGACCCCTGCTGCTGGTAATGCTACCGCATGGGGTGGTGTTTGCATCGTTTACTCTTCCCAGGTGGCCGCTATGCTTGAAATGGGCCAGGGCGATGCGGGTGACGCTGCTTTGAAGAATGGTCCTCCGTTTGTTGACCTGAAGAAGGGCGACAATATCTCGGAGAACATTCCGTGGAGCAAGTTCGCTATGCCTGACTGGGCTATCGACCAGTCCGGAAAGAACCTTAAAGGTGAAGACGCTGCCGCGTCGCTTGTTGCCTTGAAGTTCAAGATTCAGGCTGAACCCGGTCAGTATACCTTCAACATTCAGTCCGTTGGCCCCTTCAATGGTGGCTGCGAGACCAGTGGTGGCTCTCTGCCGACACCGTCCAATGACGGTGGTAGTGGCAGTGGCGAAGGTGGTGGTAGCACTCCGGCTCCCGCTGCAATTGGCGACATCTCCATGTCCAGCGCCAAGGCTATCCTTTCTGGCCGCACCCTTTCCTTCTCTGGCATTTCCAGTGCCAAGGTGGAAATCCTGAACCTCCAGGGTCAGATTGTGATGAAGGGCTCTGCCGCTTCTTCCATGAACCTGATGGGTCTGGATGCTGGTGTTTACATGGTTCGCATTGCCGGCAAGGCTGTGAACATGAGCCAGAAGATTCTGGTGAAGTAATCACGGAGCGCACTTAGTTCTTGAGGGGGAGTTTTCGAACTCCCTCTCTTTTTTTTATTACATTCTTCAATTTGGAATGGTATTTATATATATTTAAGGCAGTAACCCAAAAGAGGATTCTTATGACTTTAAAAAAGCTTTTGTGGCCGGTATTTTGCGGCGTGATGGCACTGACTGTGGCTTGCACCTCGGATAGCACAACAAGCCCTGAGGGGGGTGGCGAAGGCGGAAACACGCCTACGGAATCGCCCATATCTTTGTCTTCTAATGCCGATCTGAAAAAAGTTTCGGAAAAGTATGCAAGTTGGTTGCAAGGACACTATGTCACTATGAAAGATGAGGCGACCTATTACACCGAATGGGCTACGGATTTCCCGACTATCTTTGGAAATTACGATCCCGTGGGTCGAGTGATTTGGTCTGCCCAGGCGAACCAGGCATCTTGCAAGGTGATGGAAACTACAGTGAGCCAGATGAAGTTTCGCGGTTGCTCTGTTTCTGAAGGCACCGGCTATGGCATGTTGATTGCCTACTTCCAGGGAGATGAGCAGGTCTTTAAGAGCCTGTGGAATTATTCTCGTGGCTTCAGAGAATACTTTGGTGTTAGCCTTACTCCTTGGATTACTTCTAGTTTCCGTCTGAAAACGGTTGACAATTCTAGCGCAACCGATGCAGACTTGGACATTGCCACATCGTTGATTCTTATGCATTACAAGACAGGAGCACAGGAATACCTGGATGACGCCTTGAAGATTGCCAATGCGATTTGGACTTCGGAAATTGAGCAGTCAAGCTTGTTAATTCTTTCGGGAAACACATCTATGTGGACTGTGGATCCCACCTTTAACTTGAGCTACTTCTCTCCGGTGGCAATTCGCTTGTTTGCCAAGGTGGACCCGAATCATAACTGGAACGGCGTGCTGGACGCTATGTACACTTATATGAAAAATGTTCAGGATGCTGGAACTGGCGTATTCCCGGATTGGAGCGATGCTTCTGGCGCTGCAAAGAATCCGCCCAATAATTCGGCAAACAATAGCTACTGGCTGTTTGACAAGGAATCTGTCCGTATCCCCTGGCGCATTGCTTGGGACTACTACTGGTTCCAGGATGAACGTGCCAAGGCTATTTTGGATAAGCTGAATAGCTTTATTGTGGCAAAGTCCGGAGGAAATCCGGGTAATGTGGCTGCGCTTAGCACGAGCTACTCATGGAATACATCCGTGGGTGCCGATGGCGAAGCCAGAAACCTTATCCCGAGCCAGTGGTTGGCTGCATGGTGCGCCACGGGAATATCAGGCAACGCAGATTGGTTGAACGCGTGTACGAGTGCGGTTAATGATGCCGCCTTGTCGAACTCTTCATCCAGCTACTTTACAGATATCTTGTTGATGATGTATAGCCAGCTGCTGAATGGTTCGTACGTGCGTCCGTTCTAAAGGGAATAGGATTGTTTAACAGAAATCCCCTGCGAAAAAAGCAGGGGATTTTTGTGTTAAGACTAAATTAGAAAGAGGCTGGCTTTAGGTATGTGTGGAGATGAATTTTTTCTGGAATTCCGGGTCTTCGTAAAGCCAGTGTTGTTCTTCCATAGACTGTTTTTGCCAATGGATGGCCTTCATAAACGAATCTGGATTACACAGAGTCCTGAATTTTTCATCTAGGACATCAGGAGAGTCTGTGTTTTTGATGAGCTGTTCCGTTGGGGCGTAGCTGTAGGGGCTTTTATCAAAATCGCTACCGATGAACACGGCGCCCAATGCCGCGGCCTCCTTTAATTTTAGGTCGCTTTTTGCCCTGTTGAAGTTGTTGTCGGCCAGAGGCGCGATATAGAAATCGGGGTGGATGTTTGCAGCTGTGGAGGGGAATTCCATTATGCTGGTGTAGGGAATACTGGTATACTGGTTTTTGAGGTCTTTGAGGAATGGCGGCTCGCCAAAACAGTAAAAGTCAATGGCTCCACTTTCGATAGCCTTGTGGAGCCAAGGAACCCAAGGACCTTCAAAATCCCCTACGTTGCCATCTGTGTAATGCCCCAGGTTACCGGCATACATTACCTTGGGTTTCCCAATGAAAGGGGTTGTCCTGTCGTTCAAACCGAATAAGGAACGTGATACTCCGTTGGGCATCACGATGGCATCAATTCCGAAATCGTTTTTCATACGGTCGGCAAGGTATTGGGTGGCGCAGACAATAGTATCAAATGCAGGCAATACGCGGTCGAGGCGTGTCATAATGACGTTGTCGTAATTATTGATACCCTTGGCGTAGGACTGTATGATGGGTGACAGGTCCCAGATTAAATCATCAAAGTCTGTGATGAGCTTGAACCCGCATTCCTTTTTGAGCGCTGCATAGGCAAGAGCTGTTTCCATACGGCCCGATGCGGTAGGGCGTTGGATGATGACGGCGCGGGTTTGCTTTAGTACGCTCTTGTTCGTGCAGGTAATGTGGGTAATGGAGGGGGCAATTTGGTAAGGGCTTGCTCCCATGAATTGCATAAAGGGGAGAATACACCGGACCCAATCGGATTGGGACATATCGCTTGGGTGAATGATAACGTGGGGTCTGTTCATTGGTTTGTCTCTTTTACAAGGACGTTGTAGAATTCCAGGAATTGTGAAGGCGAGAGTTCTTCGGCGCGGACGGTGGCAGGGTAGTCCAGAAGTTCAATGGCTTTCTGGATTTTCTTTTTGTCGTAAGCCTTGCTGAAAGAGTTGGCGAGAGTCTTGCGCTTTTGGGTAAAGGCGGCACGGACAAAGTCGAAGTAGCCTTCGGGAGCCTGCAGGGCGTCTGCTCGGGGAGTAAGTAGCATGGTAGCACTATCCACATTGGGGCGGGGCGTAAAGTGTTCGGGACCTATTTTGCGTAGGATTTGCGTGTCGGCGTAGGCGGATACCAGAACGGAGAGGCTCCCGTAATTGCTGCTGCAGGGGGCGGCACAGATGCGTTCGGCAACTTCCAGCTGGACCATGCCCATAAAGCCCTTTGTGAGGTGCAGCTTGGGCATGAGTCCTGCGATGATGGCGGTGGACACGTTGTAGGGCAGGTTTCCGGTGACCCAGGGCTTTTCGTGGGCGTCTAGGAAGGCTTGCAGGTCGAACTTGAGAAAGTCTATATTCTGGATATGGAAGTTCTCGCGGCCCTGGAATTTTTGTTGCAAAAATTCAACGCACTGCTCGTCGATTTCGACGGCAGTGAGTTGCAGGTTGCGGTCCAAGAGGTGCTCTGTGAGGGCGCCGTGCCCAGGGCCGATTTCCAGCACGTAGTCGCCTTCATTTGCCGGTAGGTCCCCTGCAATCAGTTTTGCAGTGGGGACGTCTAGAAAGTTCTGGCCAAATTTGCGTCGACGGGCTCTATCCATAGTGGAAAAGATAGAAAAAAGTCGCTTGACTACTTTTATGCGTATAACTATATTTATGCATAAATAAAAATGCGCGGCTAAGGCCTAAATTGGTTGCAAGAACCGTGCCAAAAAGGAAAAGATTATGGAATACAAAATCAAGGATATTAACCTTGCGATTGAAGGCCGAAAGGAGCTGGACCTCGCCGAAACCGAAATGCCGGGCCTG
>JAEEGL012152164.1_pt1 | contig 22723 bp, 23 predicted proteins | sample 9134231 | NCBI WGS metagenome assembly JAEEGL01 (sample SAMN16246548, study PRJNA631951) | gut metagenome | biome: gut microbiome; feature: rumen; material: fiber-attached | host: Bos | place: Iran: Karaj | collected 2018-10 | reverse complement strand
GCTGATCTTTGCTCCAATCATGGCTTATGTTTCCCCGGGTAACGCTCCGGCTACCGAGATTGAGGCGCTGGACCCTACCATCACTCAGACCGTTTCGGCCGACCCACGCCTAATTATTCCAAAACTAAACATCGATGTGCCGATCAATTTCAATGTGGCTCTAGCTGACGTTATGGAAGCCATGAATCATGGCGTGGCACATTATCGCATCGCTGGTGCCAGCGCCTATCCTGGCGAAATCGGCAATTTTATCATCACCGGCCACTCGGCAGGCGACGTTTATAGCTCAAACCCATATAAATATATCTTTTCTGGCCTCGAACGCCTCGATGAAGGTGATTTGATCTATGTTAATTATAACTCCGTCCGCTACACTTACAAAGTCACCGGCAGACAAGTGATTGAGCCGACCAATGTTGCTGCTCTCGTCGTACAAACCGACAAACCTCTTATCACTCTCGTCACCTGTACTCCGCTCGGTACTTCTCGCTACCGCCTCCTCGTCACTGGCGAGCAAATTTCCCCAAGCTACGAAGGCGCTTCTCAGTCGGACGAATCCAGCACCGGTATCAATATAGATGATGGTTCCTCCGAGCTTCCATCTAACGAGCCTTCCTTCTTTGAAGGTATCTGGAACTGGCTCACCGGTCACTAAATTTGGTATAATAAAACTATGAAAATCGCAATTTTTACCGATTGTTTTCTTGACCTTACTGGCGGCATCGTTACTACTATCACGGCGCAAAAAAAGGAATTAGAAAAACGTGGCCACACAGTCTATGTCTTTTCTAGCGCCTATCAAAAATCCGAAAAAGAGCTTAAAAGGCTAGCTGCGGAGCATATTTTCCCTGTCAAATCTTGCCGCTTTTTTGGTCGTGGTCTCACTCCTATCGCCCGCCGCCCGGGCATCATAGAAAAAGACCTAATAAAAACTCACCCGGAACTGAAAGATTTTGACGTTTTTTATGTTCACTACGAGGCCGGCTGCTCTATCGCCGGCCTGAGGCTAGGCAAGAAGTTAAAGATTAAAACCATCCAAGTCATGCATGGTCGCGAAGATATCGGCGAGCAAAATCTCGTGCCGTGTGGATTAAAGACCATCGTTGCTACCCTTCTTAACTGGTTCCATTCCTGGTACCTCCCTCACCCTGTCAAGGTCAAAAAAGATGGATATCTCGCCACCACCATTGCAGGAGCCAAGATGTGGACCTTGATGGTGAATCACGCGAACTGTGCCGATCTCGTCCTCACCCCGAGCCAGCATTTTAAGGAAAAACTTCTCCACTATGGAGTAAAAAAACCGATCGAGGTTTTACCAAACGGAGTTTCTGATGAACTCTTTATTCCTGATTTGGCGCCAAAAGTTCTAAAACCTGGTGAGCCGCTCAAAATTATCTGGCATTCTCGCGTCTCAAAAGAAAAACGCATCCTCCCTTTCCTTGAAGCTCTAACTCTCGTGAAGGGACCGTATCATCTAGACGTTTACGGCGATGGTAATGATCTCAAAAAAGCCTCAAAATATGCCAGAAGACACCGTCTGAATGTTAAGTTTCATGGCTCCACCCCATTCAAAAAGATTTATCCCGAAATCGTCAAATCTCATCTCGACGTTTTGAATTCGTATAATTTTGATACCTTTGGGATGACCCTTGTCGAAGCCGAATCTGCTGGCACTCCGGTGCTCTTTGTCGACCCGGATCTAAAAGAAGTCGTCCCAGCTTCTGGCTCAATCCTTTCTTCCCCTTCCCCATCTGACGTCGCCGAGGTGATTGATGGCCTTATTTCTCATCCAGACAAAATCACCAAGATGTCTGAATCTATGCTAAAAAGCCGTGACCATGCCCGCGTCTCCCATCTTGTTGATACCCTAGAACGTTATCTTCAAAAAGTGTTGTAAAAAATACAATACTTTTTCTATTGACCTTATGTCAAAAACTGTGCTACAATAAAAGTGCAATAGTTTGATTTATTTACAAGAAAGCAGTGCAATTTTATTTGTAGAGCTTATAAACCATAAAAATGGCGCCATGATGGTGTTTGGTGGTTTATAAGCATCTGCTTGTGGATTGATCAGACTATTGCACCCATCGTGGTGCCATTTTTGAATTAAGGGCGAGAATGGACCACAACGATAAAAAGGTAAAAAGAAAGGTCCAAATGCTTAAGGTCATACAAACGCTTAAATTAGAACTACACCGTGGTCGGGAAGTTAATACTTCTGACCCTTATTCATATAGAAGTAAAATTCCTAGGAGGATTGTCGGAGGGCTAAAAAAGACCTTGGACACCGGCATGTCTTCACTATGGCCACGGTGTAGTAGCACATATATTAAGAACCAGAAGACTGCGCGTCTTTTAGGCGCTTCTGCTAGCATACTACTTTTAACTTTGTTTGCTTTAACTATCCTCCCAGTCTCTTCCAAACCATCAACTGCCGAGGCAGCTGGCACTTCTTCCTCTACTACTATCACTACCAGTGCGGCTACTGCTAGTGTAGACCTTACTACTATTTCTTCTGATGGTACTTTTGCTTCTTCTTCATCTTCTGAACAAGCTTCCTTTGGTGTAACTACGACTAACTATACAGGATATACATTAACTATCACAGCAGCAGATGATGCAGGTACACTTACTAATACTACTAGCACTGGAAGCTTCTCTTCCATTTCTGGTGTAGTAGACGAAAAGACCTTTGATGATTCTTCCTATAATGGTAAATGGGGCTGGAAACCGAGCAAATATAATTCAGTAGACAATGTGGCCTATTGGCCATCTCCTACCACCATCGCTACCACATTGGATGTGACAGACGCTCCAAACTCCATAGCGAACACTTATACTATCGCTCTCGGTGCTAGAGCCGCTTACACTCAACCTACCGGCACTTACGCCAAGACAGTCATTCTTACTGCTACCGCTAATCCATCTGCTTATAGTATTACCTATACAGACAATACTGGCGATGCTAGCGTTACGAACATACCAGATGCTACTAGCTCTACTACCGATGCTACATCTATTAATCTATCTTCTGTTACTCCATCTAGGACCGGTTATATCTTCAACGGTTGGTGTTCGGAAGCACCTACTGCTAGTGGTACAGTCTGCTCTGGCACTACTTACTCAGTTGGCGGAAGCTACGATATAGACCAGACTACTACAAACATCACTACGCTCTATGCTACTTGGACTATCCCAGATTACAGTATTACTATCAAACCTAGTACTGGTATCGCTAGCGTCAGTCTGAATGGTACTAGTTGTTCTAACACTTCTGGTTGCGTAGTAAGCAACTTGACTTACGGCCAAACCTACTCACTTACTGCTACTATTGCTTCTGGTTATACCTTCTCATCATGGTATACAGATGGGTTAGGCAATGTGGGTACTACTGGTACTGCTACAATAGTAGATATAACAAATGCTACTACCAGCTTCAAAGTAGGAGAAGGAGTTGCTACCATCACTGCTATTGCTAGATATACTATGCCAGCCGGCACTACAATGCAGAACTTTACTGCCGCTATGTGCGATGCTATGCCAGAAGAACAAGTCTACACTTTGACAGACACTAGAGATAATACTATGTACACCGTAGCAAAACTCAAAGATGGCAAATGCTGGATGACACAAAACCTTAAGCTTGGTGCTAAGACCTCCACAATGTCTCTCACTACGGCAGACTCCAATGTTTCTAGCTCTGGATTCACTCTGAGTAATAGGCTAACTGATGGCCATTTCCCATACACTAATACCTCTGGCACCTATATCTATGATAGTCAAGCCTACTACTGTACAGATGCCTATGGTTGTTATTATAACAACTATACTGCTACTGCTGGTTCTATGACTTATTCCATTAGTGCTGGTGTAAATGTGAACTATAGCATTTGTCCAGCTGGTTGGAACCTGCCTACTGGTGGCCCTGGCGGACAATTTGAAGCCCTCACTAACGCATACGGTGGCACAGGCTCCGCAGCCGCTGCGGCTATGCTCGTAGCTAACCCAACTACTACAAAAGAGAATGTTAATGGACAGTATAGCCCCGGTTTCTTAGTTGGCGGCTACTACAGCGGTGGTGGCGGTAGTTCTATCGGCGCTGATGGCACTTATTGGTCTCGTACTGCGTATGCTAAGGGGAAACCATACTATATGGTTAGTAGCGTTTCACATTTTAGTCCGCTAAGTAGCAATCATAGCTACTATGGTTTTGCAGTTCGCTGTCTCCTCAACTCCTAATACGATATACCTACCCAGGGTCTCTCAGAATTTAGAAACGGCATTTCTCCGAATCATTTAAAACCGATGAGGAAAATGCTGTTTCTAAATTCTAAAAAGCTACAGTTTCGCTTATTAAGCAGAAGCACCAATTCCAAAATAACAGAGGCCAAAACTCTTATAGCAAGATTCGAGAGGGTACGGGGTTGACTTATAATCCTCACCATGCTAGGTTAAGAGCGGTTGGCGTAATTTAATTTTGGAAAGCATAAACTCGGTGTGGGCCCGTAGGCTCGAGCAACTGCGAGGGGGTTTATACAGTAATTCTAGTTAATCCTGGGTCGAAACCCCCAACTTTAGAGATAAACAGAAGGGAAGTAGTTATGATTAGAGAATACAAACTCTTTTTTATAATTAGGCTCTTTTCAAAAAAGATTATCGTTATTGTGAAACAACGATAATCCGTACTTTATCCAACCAGAACAGTATACTAGATGCTGTTCGTTAATATCATTATACTATCCTTTCTAACACTTGTCAACAACAAAAATCTGTGCTATAATAAAAACAATATTAGCTCAGCAAACGAGTCCCTGGGGCGAGCGAGAACCAAGCTTAAAACCCACCTGCGTTTGCTTTAACCAAAGGAGTCATATGAAAGCATACGAACTTTCTATCCTCTTTCATCCCGATCTCGAGATGAATTTAGACCCAGCTCTTCTCAAGGTCAAGAAATTGATCGAGGGAAACGGTGGTAAAATCGTAAAAGAAGAGCCAGAAGGCAAAAAGCGTCTTGCTTACAAGATTGCAGGCAACGAATACGCTCTTTACTACTACTTTGATGTAGAGCTTCCGGCCGACGCTATTGACAAAATCTCTAGCACTCTCAGCATTACCGATGAGGTGATTCGTTATCTCCTCGTCAAGGCTGATCCTCGTCGTGCTAAATATCTAGCAGCCAAGGCGGAAGAGTCTAAGGAAGAGACAAAAGAAGAAGTAAAAGAAGAGAAGGAGGCTTAAGTGCGCGGTTTTTCTAAAGCTATTATTACTGGTAATCTTACTCGTGATCCAGAGCTCAGAAGCACTGCTGGTGGCACTTCTGTCTGTTCGTTTTCAGTTGCAGTCAATCGCGTTTATCGCGGTGCCGACGGCGAAAACAAAGAAGACGTTTCTTACATCGATTGCTCCGCTTGGGGCAAGCTAGGCGAAATGATTTCTCAGTACGCCAAAAAAGGTAGCGGTGTTCTTGTTTCTGGTCGCCTTAATCAACGCAGCTGGGAAGATAAATCCGGCAACAAACGCTCCAGTGTCGAAATCGTCGTCGAAGATTTCAACTTCACTGGTGGCGCACCAAAGGACGGTGGCAGCTCTTACAGTTCCAGCTCTAGCGCGAGCAGCTCTGCTCCTGCCCCAGAGGAAATACCTACTGACATCCCAGAAGGGGACGTAGATTTATCAGAAATCCCATTCTAATTTAAAAGGAAGGATAGTATAATGAAAAAGTACAAAAACGACAAAGATGTTTATTTCGATTATCGCGATGCCAAGACTCTTGGCCGCTATCTCGATACCTATGGTCGGATTGAGCCTGTCGTAAAGACCGGTCTCTCTGCCAAACAGCAGCGCCAACTCGCTATTGCTGTCAAACGTGCTCGTCATCTAGCACTTTTGCCATTTGTTGCTAATAACTAAAAGGAGTAAAATGTACGGACCTACAGATCTCAAGAAAAACACTCTTATCACTTTGGATGGACAACCGTACAAGGTGGTAGAATATTCTCAAAAAGTTATGGGCCGCGGTGGCTCCATCGTCAACGTCAAGGTCAAGAACCTCGTCACTGGCGCACTACTTCCTAAGACCTTCAAGGGCCAGGAAAAAATCGAGCCAGCCGAAGTTACTACTAGGAAAGTCCAATATCTTTACAATGACGGTGAGAAATTTTATTTCATGGACCCAGAGACTTTCGAACAATACGAGCTCATGAGCGACATGGCCGGAGATTCGGCCGACTTCATGAAAGAGGGCGACGAGATGGAAATCCAATTCTATAACGGCACCCCGATCAACCTCAATCTCCCAAAGAACCTTTGGCTTAAAGTCACCTATACTGAGACTGCGGTAAAAGGCGACACCACGAGCTCCGTCATGAAAGACGCGACCTTAGAAACCGGCTTAGTCATCAAAGTCCCAGCCTTTATCAAAGAAGGCGATATCGTTTCGGTGGATACAGATACGCATGAATACAGAGAGCGGAGAAAATAAAACACGGACGGGTGACGCCGCTTGGGGGACCCCCACCCGCAGCCTTGCGAGGATGAAGGGAAATGCAGTGGCAGGACCCGTCCGGGGTTATATCAAGCTGTCTAGTGCTGCTCGTGCCTTTAATTTTGATTTTAAGGGCAAAACAGTCCTAGATATCGGTTCCTCCACCGGCGGCTTCACTAAGTACGCTCTAGAAAAAGGTGCCAAAAAAGTTATCGCGGTAGAAAAGGGAACAAACCAAATGAAATCTCCTCTTCGAGACGACCCGCAAATAGAGCTCCACGAAAAAACCGACATTTTTGATTTTACCTGCACTCCGGATGTTATCGTGGCCGACGTATCATTCTTAAGCTTGACAAAAATCTTAAAGTATGCTAAAATAAACTTATCGCGTAGCAATACGGATTTTCTCGTCATGTTGAAGCCCCAGTTCGAAGCCAGCCCAAAAGACCTCATAAACGGCGTCGTCAAAAACGAAACCATCAGAAGAAAAATTATCAAAAATTTCGAGCAGTGGCTGAAATTAAATGGTTTTTTGATTATCAAAAAACACGACAACGAGCTCCAGGGTAAGCACGGAAATAAAGAAAGATTCTACTGGCTAAAACAAACAGCCAGATAGATAGTTAAAAAATAAAAATTAGTAGACTCTTGTTTACAACGTCTACTAATTTTTATTTTTGGCTATCTTCATTTTTATTTTTAGCTATCTTCATTTTTATTTTGCTTGCAATTTATCAAGTTTAAGCTTATAATTGAACCATGAACTTATTGCACGGCGTGGGCGATTTCTTCTCGCTTGACATTGGCACCAACTCGATGCGTATCATCCAGCTTGTCGGTGATGACAAGAATGGCTGGACTTTGATTCACTATGCTTATGTCCCAATTGAGCCACGTCTCACCGCTGACAACACCGAGCTAGGTCGCAAACGTTTCGGCGAAGCCATCTTGGGTGCGGTCGAACAGGCCGGCATCAAGACCAAGTCCGTCGCTGTCGGTTTGCCAGCCAGCAAGACTTTTACCTCTATCGTCGAGACCGATACCTTGCCAGATAAGGAAATCCAAAAAACTTTCAAATACGAAATCGACAAATACGTTCCGATGCCAATGAACGAAGCCAAGGCTGACTACGTTATCTTAGGTCCTAGCCCTAATAATCCGATGCGGACTGATATTCTAGTTAGCTCCGTAGCAAAAAGTTATGCCGAATCCGTCCTCGAGACCATCGAAAAAACCGGCCTCAGCGTCATCGCTATGGAGCCAGAGCCACTTGCTATGGCACGCTCTCTAGCTTTACCTGGCGCTATTGACGCTACACTCATTGTTGACTTTGGTGAAAAATCTACCGATCTCGTCATTATGTATCAGGGCAAACCTCGCCTCGTCCGTTCGATTCAGGGCGGCCTTAGTCAGTTCTTGAGTGCCGTGACCGGCGGTCTCGGCGTTACCGACGATCAGGCTCGCCAATTTATCCTCAAATTCGGCCTAGCAGAAGATCAGGTCGAAGGTCAAGTTTTCAAAATCCTGATCCCAGCCCTCGACACCTATGCTTCCGAGCTTGCCAAATCTGTCCGTTTCTTCCAGAGCAAATACCTAAACGGCAAAGTCGGCAGCATCGTGCTTTCTGGCTATGCTAGTATGATTCCGCTTTTCCCAGAATATATCGAAGCCAAAACCAATATTCCTGTTGTCAAGGGTAATCCATGGCAGCTAGTCCGTACCACTCCAGAGCAACAACACGCTTTGATGCCAGTCGCGTCCGAATTTGCCGTTGTGATTGGTCTGTCAGAAAGGAGTAATGACTAATGGCTAAAGAAATCAACCTAGTCCCGGATATCAAAAACGAGTTTATCAAAACTCTCAAATTCCGCAACTTAGTCTTTTTTCTCTGTATTATTGTGTCTGCTGCTAGCCTCGTCGTCATTTTAGTTTTTGTTACCATCACCGGTGGCCAGAAAAACTTCATCAACGCTAAGGAATCTACCATCGCCACGCTCGAGCAAAAAATCTCCGACTACAGCGACTTGTCTGATTTCCTTACCATTCACGACCAGCTCAGCAATATTTCCGCCATCACCGAAAACAAGACCATGTTATCTCGCGTCTTCAATGTTTTGTCTGCTATCATCCCGACCGGCGCTGACTATATTAGTATTTCCGAGCTCTCTACTGACCTAAGCGGCGAATATCCGATCTTCCGCTTTGAAGCTCAGGCTAACGCTGGTACCGATCCATTCATCGACTACAACGTGCTAGATAGTTTCAAAAAATCCATGCAATACATGCGTTACGACTACGGTACTTATGTTGATAAAAACGGCGAGTCTATCCCGGCCTACTGTATCATTGAATCCGGCGACGACGGCTCCATCTTTAGAGATAGCGAAAAGGGCTACTACGCCTACTGGCTCATCCAAGGCGAAGGCTGCAATCCGTCCGCCGAAGACGAAGAAGACGAAGAAGACGAAGACGAGGAAGAAGAAGAATCGAATGTCTTAAAAAGCGACACTACGACCGCTTTGAGTGTAGTAGAACTTTCCAAAGAGCTCGGCTACTCACTTGAACGGTACAAAGATCAAAACGTTGTACGTATCTGGCGCACTCCGCAATACGCCGATTGGTACAAAGAAAATCCTAGCGAAGACGAAACTTATATGAGTCTAGATGGTTCTATCCATAATGTTGCCCATTTCAATAGCTCCTGCATCAACTATTCCGGAACTGAGAATGATGACAGTAGCGCCATCACTTGGTCTGTCACCAATACTTGCAAACTCGTCGTGGACAACGAGGACGAGGATGTCAGCGGTATCAATATAGAAGAATCCTCTAATGGTCGCGACACCAACGAACAACTCGTTCTTCGCTTCACTGCTACCATTACGTTTAATCCAGAAGTCTTCAAATTCAACAACCATCACATGATCGCGCTATCTCCAAGTGGCCGCTACAATGTGACCGATTCTTACTCTCAGATTCAGAGCATCTTTGCCGAACGCGCCGCCGATTGCGAAAAGGACGATACTGCCTGCATCACTACCCCGACTAGCGGCACCAATAATAGTAGCAATAATGAGGAGGAAACATGGTAGCAAAAATTTCCAAAAAAGAAGAGGGCACCAAACGCGCCATTATTAGCAAAGCTCAGCAGTATATGATTTTGGCAGTTCTTGGCGCCAGCCTTTTCCTCGGTGCCGCCGTAGCCGTAGTGGTTAAATCAATTAATCGCATTTCTTATAACGCTAGTGTCATCGCCGCAGAAGAACAATCCATTGTCGCCTTTTCGGATACCATCAAAAATATCGGTATCTGTACCAAACCATCCGGTAGTGTCTATACTGACGACGAACTCAAAAAATGCGACCCAGACAGTATTAACGCGTCTAGCGTGCCAAATACTCTCCGCTCTAATATTCTAGAAGTCCTCGCCGGCTCCAAAGCCCTTGAGTCCGTCGCTAACCAGAGTACCAATAACTGTATCAACCCTACGACTGGCAAAAACTATACCTTTAAGGAGCTAGATGCAAAATACGATTCTGCCGAGACCGCTAGCGAGCTGTCCGCCGCCAGCGACCTCATCAAGACTTGCTCCGCTCTCCGGGTCATTCCAGAAGCTCTCCCAGCTTATGAAAACGAAGAAGCTTTACTCGCTAGCATAGATAGAATTTTCCGTCTGTCTGGCACCGAGCCAGAGTCTCTTAGTCCTACCGAAGAAACCGGTGTCGCTGACTATGGCAATAATCTCTACACCATTTCTGTCCGCTTGGGTATCGAAGCCAACGCCGGTACCGTCAATACTTTTCTAGATAACGTTGAACGTTCTATCCGTAATTTTAATATCGACGTCGCCTCTATCAACTGGAGTAGCAATAACAGCATTGATTTTCAGGCTAACGGCACTGCATTTTATGTGTTGCCGACCGAGCTCAACATTTCGTCTAAAGCTATAAAAGCAGGAGGTAATTAAAAATGAAAACTGATCTTGTCACCGCAGCCATCGCCACCGTTATCGGTTTTGCTATTGCTTTTTTCGTTACGTCTAACGTCCTTATTAAAGATCCTGGCCAAACTTCTGTCAAAACTATCAATTCCAAAATTGGCAGTAGCTTAGACGACGTAGACGAAGAGATTTTCAACTATCGTGCCATCAACCCGACCGTCGAGGCTTATGTCGATTGCACTAATTACGACGCTTCTGGAAACTGCACCGAGAAAGGACAATAAATGGCGGTTTTAACTAGAGAAGCCGAAACTAGGATTCTAAGCCTCCTTTTAGCAGAAGGGTTGGTCGATCCGGCTTTGGCTGCCGACGCCCAAAATTCCGTTGCCGAAGGTGAATCGATTCTAGATAAATTAGTCAACGAACACGCCATCACTCCAGACATGGTTTCGCATGCTACCGCCGTCATTATTGGTGTTCCATACGTCGAGCTCAAAAATATTTCCATCGATCAAGACATTTTAGTCACAATCCCTTACGAAACTCAGGCTCGTTTCATGGTTATCCCGCTCGGCGAAAAAGACGACATGCTAAATATCGCCATGTCCGACGTTACCAACGTTCAAGCCACCGACTATATTTCTAATCTCATCAGTAGGCCTGTGCGCGTCTGGATGTCTTCCGAGCGTGGTATTAGCGAAATGCTCGAAAAAAACCACGGCGACTTTTCTGGCGTCAACGAAGCCGTCAAAGACAGCAAGGAAGAAGAGCAACCTCAGCAAAATTCCAATGCCAAGACCATCATCCAGGACTCCCCGATTTCAAAAGCTCTCACCACGATTTTAAGTTATGCCGTCAAAACCAAATCTTCTGATATTCACATCGAGCCACTCGAAGATTCGCTCATTATCCGTTGCCGCATTGATGGTGTTCTTAGAAAAATCATGGATTTACCAAAGGCTGTTGCTCCGGCTCTCGTCTCACGTATCAAAATCTTAGCCAATCTCAAAATCGACGAGCACCGTATTCCGCAAGACGGTCAGTTTACTGTAATTGTTGAAGATAAAGAAGTCGACCTTCGTATTGCTACTTCGCCAGTCACTTGGGGTGAGCAAGTGGTGATTCGTTTGCTCGACAAAAAAGGCGTTTCCATGGATATCCACAAAATGGGTATGGCTGGTCGCGCTCTTCGTTCCGTGCTTGAGGGAATCAAAAAACCAAACGGTATGATTTTAACTTCCGGTCCGACTGGCTCTGGTAAATCTACTACTCTCTACGCTTTGATCCAAGAAATCAAATCCGAAGAAATCAACATCGTGACTTTGGAGGATCCAGTCGAGTACAAAATGGACGGCATCAACCAAATCCAAGTCAACGTCGACGCCGGCCTCACCTTTGCATCTGGTCTTAGAAGTATCCTTCGTCAAGACCCAGACGTAGTCATGGTCGGGGAGATTCGTGACTCCGAGACCGCTTCGCTCGCCGTGCAGGCAGCTCTTACCGGCCACCTTGTCTTTAGTACACTTCATACCAACTCCGCTGCGGGTATCTTGCCACGTCTTCTTGATATGGGCATCGAGCCATTTCTCCTTGCTTCTACTTTGAACGTAGTTATCGGCCAGCGCTTGGTTCGTCGTATTACCGAAAAACGCGATCTTTACAAATCTTCCGATATTGAGACTAGCTCCATCAATGACATCATTGGGGATTTGTTGCCAAAAACCGCAGACGAAGTCGAAAAAGTCAGTGAAGATTTGGGCTATCCAGGCCTTCCAGTAAAAGATGACAATTTCTATATGCTAGCCAAAGGTCGCGATACCAAAGAAACTCCTGGCGGCTATGCTGGTCGTGCTGGTCTTTATGAAACCATTACCGTTGACGAAGACATTCAAAAAATGATTGTTGACCATTCTACCGCTGCCGAAATTATGCGTTTGGCTCGTGAGAAAGGTACTGTCACTATGCGTCAAGATGGCATGCTCAAAGTTCTTTCTGGTATTACAAGTATAGAAGAGGTCAACCGTGTCGCATCCGATATCTCGTAATTTTATTAAACTTATGGTAAAATAATAATATGGAAAATGGGCAAGCTACTAACACTTTGAGAATCGAGCTACTTTTGGAGGAGTGTGTCCGTCGCAATGCTTCAGATTTGCATATTCAATATGGTCTGCCACCGATTTTGCGTATTGATGGCTCACTTGTTCCTATTGCCGGTTTGCCAGCCTTAAATGCTACCACTCTCCAAGAAATTATTTTTGCTACATTAGACGAAAACCAAAAAAAGATTTATTTGAAAGATAAAGAGTTTGATTATTCTTTTGCCTTTGGTGACGTCGCGCGTTTTCGCGTTAATGCCTTCCACGAACGTGGCAAAATGGCTGCCGCATTTCGGCTTATTCCAAATCAAATTCGTGAAATCAGCGAGCTCGGTCTGCCAAATGTCGTCAATACTTTTGCCGAGTATCCGCGCGGTCTTGTCCTTGTTACTGGCCCGACCGGTTCTGGCAAATCCACTACCCTAGCTGCGATTATCGACAAAATCAATCGCGAAAAAGCCGTTCATATTCTCACCATCGAAGACCCGATCGAATACACGCATATTTCAAAACGCGCCGTAGTCGTGCAGAGGGAAGTACACTACGATACTTTCAGTTTTTCTGCAGCTCTTCGTTCGGCTCTCCGTGAAGATCCAGACGTCGTATTGATCGGTGAGATGCGCGATCTCGAAACCATCCAAGCTGCCATCACTATCGCTGAGACCGGGCACTTAGTTTTTGCTACGCTTCATACCAACTCCGCTGCTCAATCTCTCGATCGTATGATCGATGTATTTCCAGCCCATCAACAGCCTCAAATCCGTACTCAACTAGCTAATATGCTTCAAGCAATTTTCTCGCAACGCCTCGTCCCAGCCATTGGCGGCGGTCGCGTGGTTGCGTCCGAAATTTTAGTCACCAACTCCGCTGTCCGTTCGCTTATCCGCGAGGGCAAGACTTTCCAGCTCGACAATGTTATTCAGACCGGTGCCGATCAGGGCATGCAGACCATGGACCACGACCTCGCACGCCTCGTCCAGGCTGGTACTATTACTTACGATTCTGCCTGTGACTATGCTGTAGATTTGGAAGAACTTAATCGTTATACTAGAGGCTAAAAATGAAGCACTACAATTATCGCGCCAAAGAAAAATCCACCGGCAAAATCGTCAAAGGTGGTATCCAGGCCGAGAACGAGCGCTTGGCTGGGCGTCTCATTGTCGAACAAGGTTTGATTCCAGAATCCATCGTAGAAGAGGGTAAGACCAACCCGTTTGTCAAAATGAACAACATTATTACCGCCAAAGACCACATTACTTTCACTCGCCAGCTCGCCACTTTGATTGGTGCTGGCCTTCCGCTTTCTTCATCGCTTCGCACCGTCGTCGAACAAACCGAAAACAAAGGCATGAAAGCCGTTGGCGAAGAAATTCTTGCTTCCGCCGAGTCAGGGAAGAGTCTCTATGAATCTTTTTCCGCTCATCCAGACGTCTTTAACGGGGTTTATCTCGCTTTGATCAAAGCCGGTGAAAAATCCGGTACGCTCGATCTTGCCTTGAAACGCCTTGCCGACCAAGAAGAGCAAGACGCCGCCATGATTGGCAAAATCCGCGGCGCTCTCGTCTATCCAGCCATTATTCTTGTCGTGATTATTGCTGTGCTTCTCTTCATGATGTTCGCCGTGGTGCCGCAGGTTAGAGATCTTTACACGGATATGGGCGAGGAGCTTCCTGTTATCACTCAGGCTCTCGTCAATATGACCGATTTTGTAGTTAACTTCTGGTGGCTCATCCTTCTCATTGTTATCGGCGCTGCTGCCGGTACATTTTACTATGTCAAGCGCACTCAGTCTGGACGTCGTATGGCCGATGCTTTCAAAATCCACGTCCCGCTCTTTGGTATTCTTTTCCGCAAACTTTATGTAGCGCGTTTTGCTCGTACCGCCGAAATGCTTCTTTCTACTGGAGTCCCAATGGTTGATTCTATCTCCATCGCTATTAGCTCCGTTTCTAACTCTGTAGTAGAAGATGAATATATGAAATCAGTCGAACTTATCAAAGGTGGTAAAAGCCTCACTGAGTCTCTTGTCGATCTAAAATATATGCTTCCGCTCGTTCCGCAAATGGCTGGTATTGGTGAAGAATCTGGTAAAATCGATGAAATGCTGGGCAAAGCAGCCACCGTTTACGAGAATGAATTATACGATCAAATCAATAATATCTCTACCATGATTGAGCCGATTTTGATGGTAGTCATGGCTGGTCTTATCGGCGTAGTAGTAGGTGGTACCCTGCTTCCAATTTATTCTCTAGTGAACTCGGCCGGCAGCTAATCTTGCTATTTTATAACATAAGGGGTATACTAAAAATATGAAAACGAAAAAACACGGCTTTAGTATTATCGAAGTGGTTTTGGTTCTCGGTATCGCCGCATTGATTTTTATGATGATTTTTCTCGCTTTGCCTAGTCTACTTGCTTCACAACGTGACGCCGATCGTAAAGCCACAGTGATGGGGTTTGTTACTAGCCTCAAGACTTATCAGACTAACAATAGCCGTGGCGCCTTACCAGTTCTTAGTGGTAATGGTCCAGAGATTTTTAGCTTTACCGAGGCTAGAAGCTCTTCTGGCGCTGGCAACTGGCGGGCGTTTATTAGAGACTATGTCGATCCAAACTTTGTCGACCCTACTGGTACAGAGGTCAAATTTTATATTGCAAACTGTCTAAATAGCGGTGGTGGTAATCTCAGTATTTCTGCTCCATGCGCCTATAGCAGTGATTTTGCTAATATCAACACCTCTTCATCCGTTGAGTCAGGCCTAAACTATACATTGTATGTTGCCGTCGGCGCTGTTTGTGATGGTGATCATGCCGTCAAATCCGGCAGCACCCGTGATGTCGCCGCTGTCTATGTCTTGGAACGCGCCGGTCGTTATTGCTATAGTACTAATAATTGATTCAAAGGTATCGCCGCTACATACACTATCACAAAAGCTAGTGTCAAAAATGGCCCAAAATAAATTTGGTGGTTTTTGAGTTTTTTAAGAAAGGGAAGCATTACGAGGCAGGCCGAAAAATTCGCCACAAAAAGTGCGACAAAAGAAAGCCACGGGCTCCCAAGCACTAGGCCGATAGAAAACGCCAAAATCCAATCCCCATCACCTACCCATTTACCTTTAGATATAATATATAGTACCAAATATATCCCCCCAAAGAGCAAACCAGCTAGAAACGGCTCAACCAGAAAACCTGTCCACATTTGTGGAATTAAAGTGATTATAGCACAGATAACTGAAATTGTCAAGGTAACGACCGGGAGCTCCCCGTATAGCCCGTCGTAAATCGCGAGATATATTAATACTAAAGTAAAAATTGCCACCAAGATGAATTTTACCCACGCTAGCACGTCCGCCGTTTCTATATTCATTGTCGTCGCAATCAGAACTAGCGCTACACCGCTCGAAACCTCCGCGAGGATTTCTGCTATCCCGATTTTCTTATGACAAAACCGGCACCGGCCCTTTAACATTAGCCAGGAAATCACTGGGATATTGTCGTACCACTTGAGTTGTTTTTTGCAGTGCATGCAAATAGACCTGGTGTTTTTGACTGATTTTTTGCTAGTCCTAGCATGCATTCTCCTCGCTTGGCAGCAGAGAAAGGAACCCAGCGCCGAGCCTAGTATAAACATAAATATAAAAAACGCAATCTGCATATTTTTATTTTACCACAAAAATCACCCCCTTTCGGGGGCGATTTGGATTAAAAGGTAATTTAGCTACTGGAGCCGCTATCCTGACAGAAGACCGAACCGCCTTCAAGATAGCCATAGACTGCGAAAGCGCGCGCTGCTGTATCTGCTTGTGGGAACGGGTCACCGTTTTTGTCTACGTCTTTACAGTTAGCCTGGATGATAATGTATACCAAAGAGCCAGGGTTTTCACTTGTAACTTCAGGCTGTTTATTTACGCTAGTAGCCCATGCTTTCTGCATCCACGCCTCAATCACATATTGGTTACCATTTGGATCTTCACCAGTACTGTTAATCCATCTAGCTGGGTTTAGCGTAGACCCTTTGGTTTTGTCTGTAACCAAGTTTGAAAGTTTACCGTTGTTGGACGCCATATAAGAGTTCACTGCAGTCACGAGCATCGAGTAATCATCGCGACGCTGAGTGTTTCTTTGCGACCTTTGAAGTGCTGGAAGCGCGATAAATACCATCAAGAAGATAAGACCCGCAATAGCAAGCACGAGCACGACCTCGATGATGGTAAAGCCACGTTTCTGTTTAGTATTATTGTTAATCATATATTCCTTTCTATGATTTTTTATATCGCGTCAGAATATCGCGCGAAATTACCTTTAACATAATCATAACAAATTCAAAATAAAAAAACAATAGCAATTTAAGTTTAAATTAAGTAAAGTGCCCATATATAAATCTATTCTGTGTTATAATAAAAATATGCGTAAGAAGAAAGGCGATACCCTTATCGAAGTGGCTCTTGCCATTGGGATTTTTTCTATGGTCGCCATTGTTGTTGTGAGCGTAGTTACCGCTAGTACTTCCGCCGCTCAGTCTGCTTTGGAGCTCACCATTACCAGGGAAGAGTTAGACACTCAGGCTGACGCGCTCCGCTTCATTCATGATTCTTATGTCACCGGCAGCCAGTCTGCCGATACCAGTCAAAACGCCTACGCTAATCTTTGGAAAACCATTGTCGGTCGTGCTGTCAACGAATCTGATGCCGGCCTAAATGATATTCCACGCACCTGCTCCGAGCTTTACGAAGGCAACGGCTCCATGAAAAAAACCGCCACCAGAAACCAATTTGTTATCAACACGCGCAAGCTTAGTAACCCAAGCAATGTTTCTGGCATCGTTCTCTCCGCTGCTTCTTCAGGGACTTTTTATGAAGCCGCCACTTATCCGCGGATTCTGTACGGTGGCAGCGGTCAAGGTTCTACGAGTACCAACGAAGACCTCTATAGCCAAACCGAAAGCGCCAGCACCGAGATCCAGCGCGTCGAAGGTATCTATATTATTGCCGTAAAAGGAAAGAGCAAAATCGTCTCCGACTCCGGCGACAGTATTACAAACAAAATCTCCTACTACGATTTTTACATCCATTCTTGCTGGATGCCACCCGGCTCCGACTACGCCTCCACAGTCTCTACCGTAGTGAGATTGTATGAACCTGCAGTGATCTATTAGAATAATCTAAATTTAGTTTTTGTGAGCCTCTGCGAAGCACGGCGAACAAAAGCTAAATTTAGATTATTCATTTGGTTTCTGAGTGAAACTTTTCGTGTATCTCACGCAGGTGCGCATCCGTTACGTGCGTGTAGATTTGCGTAGTAGAAATATCCGCGTGTCCTAGCATCGATTGCACCGAACGAATGTCCGCCCCATTCATCAATAAATCTGTCGCAAACGAATGGCGCAATGTATGCGGAGAAACGTGCTTGGTAATCCCGGCCAGCCGTGCATATTTTTCTACGATTCGCTCTACCGACCTAGCCGTCATTCGCCGATAATTTCCTGACTGGTCCACTGCTTGCAAATTCCGTGAGTTGTTAAGAAATAGTGCCGGCAAAGAATCTGTCCTTGCATCGAGATAATCCGCGACTCTATCCGCGCATGCTTCCGATATAAAAATCGGTCGATCCTTAGAACCTTTGCCCCTCACCATGAATTCACGTTTTTCTAAATTTATCGAATCTCGATTCAGATTTACCAGCTCCGACACCCGCAGTCCCCCAGAATATAATAGTTCAATAATCGCTCTGTCCCGAAGTCCCGACTCTGTGGTAAGATCAATTTGTTCGAGCATATCCTCTACTTCGTCAAAATGAAGAAACGTTACTTGTTTTCTCACTACATGTGGCAGCTCAATTAGGGAAGGATCCAGCGATTTGATTTCACGCTTAGCGAGATATTTAAAAAACCCACGTAGCGCAATGAGATGCAGTGACTGTGTGATAGTTTTGAGATCGTCCTTGCCGTTTTCCGACCCATACCGGTTTAATTTTAGACGGTATTGTCTGAGGACCTCACGATTAATATCTGAAGCTTTGACATCGTCTTTGTGCAAAACTTCCGCACTCACAATCCCAAGGAATCGTTCTAAATACAACCGATAATTTTCAATTGTCTTTTTGCTCCGCCCCGCTTCAATCTCCAGATGCTCCAAAAAATCTTCAATCAAATCACTAATATACATAATTATATTATATATCAAAAAATACCCGAAAACCGCAGTTTCCGGGTATTTTATGTTCTGACTACCTCGCTAGCTTATACGCATCGCGCACAATCATCACTTCTTCATTCGTCGGTTCTACATATACCGGAACCGTTGAATCCTCTGCCGTGATGATACCGCTGGTGATTTCTTTAAATCCAGCGATCGCATTGTTTACGTCTGCGTTGAGTTTGATTCCAAGCGGTGCCAAACCTTCAATGATAGACTCGCGTGTCTCGGCCCCGTTTTCTAAGACCCCAGCTGTAAACACGATTGCATCCACCTTGCCACCAAGCTCCAAATAGTACTCTGCGATGTATCGGACAATCCGGTCCACATACATATCGAGAGCGAGCCGCGCATCCTCGTTACCTTCAACGATTGCGTTTTCTACGTCGCGGTTATCATTAAACCCACATACACCCATCAACCCCGATTTTTTATTCAGAGCATCATCTACTTGGTTGTAAGTCATACCGGCTTCGTCAATCATGTACTTGATGATCGATGGGTCAATCGAACCAGATCTAGTCCCCATCATTAGTCCATCAAGTGGCGTTAAGCCCATGGTGGTGTCATAGCTCTTACCATCTTTTACTGCGGTGATCGAAGCTCCCGACCCCACATGACAAATAATCAAATTGATTTTTTCCTTACCGAGTTTTTTCTGCATTGTCTCGGTGATATACTTGTGGGAAGTCCCGTGAAAACCGTATTTTCTCACGCCATATTTTTTGTACCATTCCATTGGTACAGGGTACATATATTGTACTTTTGGAATTGTCTGATGGAAAGCCGTATCAAATACTGCTACTTGCACTGCGTCAGGTAGGGCCTTTTGCATCGCTTTGACTCCAGAAATATTGCCAGGAAGATGAAGTGGTGCAAACTTGCCAAATTCTTTCATGTCTTTCAAAACTGCATCGTCAATCACTACCGACTTGGTGTATTTTTCGCCGCCATGTACTGCGCGGTGCCCCACGGCTTTGATCTCTGACAAATCTTTCACCACGCCATAATTCACCAGCTCCTCAAGCATAACCGCAACGGCCTCAGCATGGTCTTTGATCGCCTTTTTGACTTCGTTTTTCTTGCCTTCGTGCTTGATGGTATAAAAACTGTCTTTTGCCCCGATTTTCTCCACATAACCACCGATCAAAGAAATCTCCGCCGGCATATCATAAAGCTGGAACTTCAGAGAAGACGACCCAGCGTTCACGCATAGTACTTTCATTTTTACTCCTATTATATATTATATATATTATATCACAAAACTTTATCAAGAAACTCTTTTACCCTAGGAGTCTTCGGATGCGAGAAGAATTCTTTTGGCGTCCCTTCTTCAATAATCCGGCCCTTATCGATAAACACGATACGGGAAGCAATCTCTTTTGCAAAATTCATCTCGTGTGTCACAATCATCGTGGTCATACCTTTATCTACCACTTCGTGAATCAAAGAAAGCACGTCTCCAATCGACTCCGGGTCAAGCGCCGAAGTCGGTTCATCAAATAGTAACACGTCAGGCTCCATCATCAGTGCTCGGATAATCGCAACTCTTTGTTTTTGTCCGCCAGACAGGGAAGCAGGATAAGCATCCGCCTTAGAAGACAGTCCAATATGTTTCAAAAGTCCCCGCGCTTTTTTCTCCGCCTCATCTCTCGAAAATTTTTTCAAATTCACTGGCGCCAAAACTAAATTTTCCATCACAGAAAGATTGTTGATCAAATTAAAATGTTGAAACACCATTCCGATTTTTGCTCGCATTTCGCGTACGTTGGCATTGGAAATCAAAGTGTTTTTGAAAAATATCTCGCCCGAGCTTGGTTCTTCCAAACGATTAATACATCTAAGAAATGTTGATTTTCCCGACCCCGATGGCCCGAGTACCACCACCTTTTCTCCGCTATAAAGGTCAAAATCGATCCCAGTAAGAACCTTGTTATCGCCGAAAGCCTTTTTCAAATTCCGCACTGATATTTCGATATTTTGATCAAAATTACGCCCTTGCATCGCTCCTCCTCATACGTTTTTCAATTCGTTTTATCACAAAAGAAATCAAATACACTACGGCAAGATAAAACAGCGCCGCAGTAAACATTGGTACTACATAGCTTGCCATATTTTGGCCCGAGCCAATATCTTTGGCTGCCATATTGAGATCATACATCCCGACCATACTCACAATCGCCGTCTCCTTAATCACCGTAATGATTTCGTTTCCAAGCGAAGGAATAATATTCTTAAACGCTTGTGGCGCCACGATTTTTCGAAAAATCGTAAAACTAGAAAGTCCAAGTGCCATCCCCGCTTCGGTCTGCCCCGCATCCACGGATTGAATCCCACCCCGGATAATCTCCGAAGTATAAGCTCCCGAGTTAAACGCAAAAGCTAGTATCGCCGTCACGACTTGCGGAAAATCTCGTATCGCAAAAATCACAAAAAACATAATGAAAAGTTGCAAAGCCATCGGCGTTCCGCGAATCACTGTTACATATACTCGGCAAACAAATCTTAGAGGCAAAAGCCACTTGGATTTGCCGGTTTCAACTAGCGCAATGATAAGCCCAATCAAAAATCCGACCAGTACCGCAAAAAACGAAATTTCAAGTGTTAAGAGAAACCCATGCAGCAGGGAATCAATATATTCCGGAGTGGTAAACAACTCAACGATTTTTTCAAAAAACCCACTCACGATAGAACTCCTAGAATCCTGTATACTTCAGCACTAATCGATCAATTTCGCTGTAGCCTTCTGCATCTTTTGTCAGCATTTCTGCAAGGACTACATTGAAAGCTTCCAGAAGCTCAGTCTTTTCTTTGTTTACTGCAATTGCATAAGATTCTTCCGCTGGTTCGTCTTCAGCGATTGATGCACCCATATAACATAGCGGCACAGCTTCGAGCTCTGGATTTTTGTCTACAATCATTCTTGCTACTAGTTCATCTGCAATCGCATAATCTACTATATGAGCGGAAATCGCATCCGCCGCCAATTGATGTGAATCAAATCCTTTCACTTCAGTCCCAGTACCTTTCAAAACTCCAGAATCAGTCTCGTCCGAAGCAAAGAGATATCCGGTGCTGCCCATTTGCGAACCAAGTTTCGCTCCGGCGAGCGCATCCCACACTACGTGGTTTCCGCGCATTTCTGGCGCATTGTTTTTGTCAAAAATCAAATATTGTACTGATGTATAGTAAGGAATCGAGAAATTTACTTTGGCGCTCCGAGCCGGTGTGATTGTGATTCCTGCCGCTCCCGCATCGGCGATTTTGCCTGCCTCTACGTTGTCAATAATCACGTCAAATTCTACGTCTTTTATATCAATCTTCTTGTTTAATTTTTTTGCTACGCGGTTGATAATGTCGACGTCTACGCCCTTGATCTCGCGCCCTTCATAAAATTCAAATGGAGCGAAAAACGCATTTGTCTCTACGATATAATCAGCTGGCTGATTTATTCTCACAAACAAAAATCCGAGCCCCACAACAGCGACAACAAGAAGCATTATTTCAAACATGATTCCAAATGGAAATTTCTTTTTGGTTGATTTTTTTCTAGTTTTTTGAGCAGATTTCTTGTTTACCATAACCCCATTATATCACGTTCAAAAAACGAAATAAAAAGTTCTTGTATTTACAATTTTTGTGGTATAATGAAAATATATCAAATGTCCAAACTTGATATCGATGTGTATCTTATGGTACAAGTACATGTATTAAACATCTCATCTACATATTTTTGTCTAAAGATCGGTACCGTTAGGTAACTTAGATTGCTGACAGAAATATGTAGATACATGTTATGTCGGTATCAAGTTTGGACAGCCTACGGTACCGATTTTTGGATTTGGGCCGAGGGAAGATTAAAAATAATAAAGAGAGGTCATAATGCTCAAGGTCATACAAAATATTAAATTAGAACTACACCGTGGTCTGAAGGTTAATACTTCTGACCCTTATTCATATGGAAGTAAACTTAAAAGAAAGATGAAAGGAGCACTTAATTGGACCT
>JAEEGL011649168.1_pt1 | contig 22723 bp, 18 predicted proteins | sample 9134231 | NCBI WGS metagenome assembly JAEEGL01 (sample SAMN16246548, study PRJNA631951) | gut metagenome | biome: gut microbiome; feature: rumen; material: fiber-attached | host: Bos | place: Iran: Karaj | collected 2018-10 | reverse complement strand
GCAGGTTTTCACCCAGCAGATGCAGAACAGCTACAATGCTTTTGTAACCCTGGTGGATAACGCTCTTCCGGCCTTCCCGGAATATGACGCCTCCTCCAAGAAGCTCAAGAAGTACTATGACAACATGTTCAAGGAACGCGGCCCCGGCACCATGTACTTCAATTATCTGCAGCAGAAGGACGGCCAGACTCAGGTCGAGGTGTACTTCTTCAAGACCGTGCGCGACATTTACAAGAAGATCAACAAGATCTCGGCTCGCTATAAGTCCAGCCTGCGTCTTTGATCCGCGCGGACGGACATAAAATGCGGCAGATCGGCTGCATCGTTTTATGCCTGTCTTCACAAAATTAACTTTTCAGGGCATCGTTATTCTGATATTTGATGACGTTGCCTTTTTTTTTTGCGGAAATGATCTAAAAATGTATGAACGGGGGCGACAGCCTGACCCCCCCGCGCAATGTACTGTAAAAATAAAAGGTATTGCTCTGTTGCAGTTAAGACTCTTTCCGGAACGAGAGGCGCAGAACCGGGCTGCGTCGCGCGCCTGAAGCCGTCGGGTCTTCATTTGAAGAAATATCCTTATGAGTGATGTTATTAATCTGTTAAAAACCGTTAAAGAGAAGCTTAGCCGCATAGATTACAAGGAAGTCCTTACGCTGGGGCTGTGGTCTTATGTCGGAAAGTCAGTTCTTCACAGTGTTTACATCGGTTTTGGCATATTAATCCTTTTCCTGGTGGGACTGGCTATGCTGAGTATTTCCAGCGGACGATCGGTCTTTTCATCCATCGAATACATCACTGATGACGTGCAGCCGATTCTCAATCAGGCAAACGAAATAGAGATCAATATGCTGCTGACCAACCGGGATCTGGTAGCCCTGCTGAACGAGAAGGATTTCTCCCGGATTGATCAGGATGTTGCCAGCCTGGCGAAAAGCAGGCAAATGTTTATCGCTTCCCTGGAACTCTTTACCGAAACCGCTCAGAACTTTGACGGGGTAATGGATCATGTGACCTCCCTGTCATCCCTCGCTAAGGATTATCTTGACGCTACCGAGAAGATGCCGGAGCAGGTGCAGTCTCTCGTGAAGCTCAAAAAGGCTTCCAACAAGAACAAGGGAGAGTACCGCACCTGGCTGACCCTCTTTCATTCCGAGGAACAAACTCTTAAGGCGGCTATTTTTGATGACTATGTGGCAGAGCAGTTCATGAACATGACCTCCGCTCAGAGTCCGGTGGAAGCCAAAGCCGATGAAATTCTCTCCAAGGAGAACGTTAAGGAGATCAAGGCCGGCCTGGAATTTATCGCCAAAAGATACGAATTTTTTGAAGAACTGGTGAATATTCTCCGGGTGGAAATGCCCGAGGTGGACAACAACATGGGTCAGTACTTCAGAAACTTCAAGTTCAATATGACTGATCCCAAGGGACTTTTGCACGAGCATGCCCGGCTTATCGAGGTGCAGACCGCTCTCGATGAGTCCGCGAGACAGTCGGCGGAATCCATCGATCTCATCAAGAATGAGATTCTGTCTATTCAGAATGCCGCCGTGGAAATGATGACCAACTCCACTAACGTTTCCAAGGACACATATCTTTCAGCCAGAGGCACCATGCTTATCGCTCTTCTGGGCGCGGTGCTGCTCTCCGGTCTTATTCTCATTACCCTGAGTCTCAGCATCAGAAGACCCATGAGACTTATTGTGAATGGCCTCAGCGATATCAGCAAGGGCCATATGGAAAAGGATCTCAAGGTATCTGAAAAGAACGAATTCGGCGAAATTGCCGTTTACCTTAACAACCTTACCGCGCACGTGGGCGGGGTGCTTCAGGAGATTTCCGAGGCCTCCAGCAATCTTAAGAAGGCTTCGCAGGGCAATCTGCAGGCCTCTGATTCTGTCCATAAATCCATAGATGCGCAGCGCAAGGAAACCCTGGCCGTATCCAGCTCCATCGAAGAAATGCTCAAGGCTCTCCAGGCGGTTTCCGTGGCCACGGAACAGACTCTGAACGAGGTGCGCAATGCCGAGGATCTTACCAGCGATTCCAAGAAAATCATGTCCGAAACCATTGAAACAACGGAACGTCTGGAGGATCGGCTTAACGATACTGCCAAGGTAATTTCCGATATCAACAGCATGGGCGAGGAGATCAACAAGATCGTCAACATCATCAGCGGCGTGGCCGAGCAGACCAATTTGCTGGCTCTTAACGCTGCCATTGAAGCGGCCCGCGCCGGAGAGTACGGCCGGGGCTTTGCCGTGGTTGCCGATGAAGTGCGGCACCTGGCTCAGGCTACCGCCAGCAGCACCAAGGACATTCGGAGCATGATCGATGATCTGCATGCTCTGGTGGCCAAGGCGGTGGATTATGCCAATCTGTGCGTTGACGAAATGGGCCTCACCAGAAAGAATTCTTCCCGGGCCAATGTGGCTATTGATGAAATCAGAAACACCATCACCAAGATCGCCAGCATGAGCGGCACCATTGCCGATGCCACCAAGGAGCAGACCAAGGCCTCCAATCTGGTGGCTGACAAAATCAAGAAGATCAATGAAATCTCCAATTACAACCAGATCCAGTTTGACGGCGTGGCAGAAAGCAGCAAGGAGCTTGATAAGCTGGCCGGTTATCAGACCTCTCTGGTAGGCAAGTTTGTGCTGAAGTCTTCAGAGTCTGAGAAGCCAGCAGTTAAAGCAGCCGCCCCGGAAGCCGGCAGCGTCAAAGCCGCTTCCGGAGAAGCAAAGACCGGAAAGCCTGCCGCGGTGAACAAGGCCGCAGCAAATAAGCCGGAGGCAAAAAAGCCCGCAGAAGCAGCCAAGAAGGCTGAGACTCCCAAAAAGCCGGAAGCAAAGAAGCCCGCAGAAGCAGCCAAGAAGGCTGAGACTCCCAAGAAGCCGGAAGCAAAGAAGCCCGCAGAAGCAGCCAAGAAGGCTGAGACTCCGAAGAAACCGGAAGCAAAGAAGCCCCTGGAAGCAGTCAAGAAGCCGGAGGTAAAGAAGCCCCTGGAAGCAGCCAAGAAGGCCGCAGCTCCCAAGAGACCGGAAGGAAAGCCGGCGTTCGCGATAACTCAGGAAAAGCGGGAAAACTCTGACCGCGGGTGATTTCATGGTAACTCGCAGGTTTAAAGATGCCTTCGCCCGCGCCGCATCTGCCGTGCCGGGTGATTACGGTTACCGGGCGGCGGAAGAGGGCTTCAGCCATTAGCGAACCCATGCAAACACCATATCAAGCGCAAATATTGCCGGTTATGCGGATTAGCAGGCAATACCTCATATAAGCACTCAAGCCCGCAAAGATGTTCTTTCTTACTTCCTGATAACGCTCTTGTTTAAAGATCTGCCCTCTGCTGCAAGAGGATATTAAGGAGCAGTTTCCTCTCTTTTTTGCCGAACCCCGGAAACGTATCGGACGCATTTTGTCAGAAGGATTGAATGAGATGACAGACATGAACGGAGTTCAGATTATCAGAGGCGGTCTTATCAGAGATACCGAGACCGGCCTCATTTACCGGGTGCTGTACGTCTCAGCTGAAACAGTCTGCTGGATACGCATGGATGAGTCCCGCAACATCCCTGAAAGCATTGCGGCCGCAGATCTCAAGATGAAGCTGAAAACCGGATCCCGCGAAGGTGTTTTGGATCCCGTCATAGATCTGGAGAAATCAGCGATAAGTCCGGCCAGGGCTGCGGAACGGGATCGGATTTATGAACTGATAAAGGATATTGTTACTGCCGAACCCGGAGTTTACCGGCGGCGGGAAAGATCCGCACTTCTCCGCGCCAAGGTCTCGGCCGCCGGAATCGGCATCAGCAAGCTCTACACCTATCTGGGGCGGTACTGGCGGGGCGGCATGACCCCGAATGCTCTCCTCCCGAGATTCAATGAGCGGGGCTCCAAGGAGCAGGTTTATACAGACAAGAGACCTGGCCGGCAGAGGCAGGACGGGCAGAGCGGAAAAATACTGACCGATGCCGATAAGAAAAATTTCGCCCGGGCTATCAGGGAATACCGTTCTTTCGGCACTGCCACCCTGACAGATACGTACAATTGGATGATTTTCCGGATGTACGTAAAACCGCGCTTTCCGGGAGATCCCAGTCCGGAGCGGCTTCCTCCGGAAGAAACGCCCTCGTTCAGACAGTTCAGCTATTGGTATTCCAAAAACAGACAGCCCGCAAACACTCAGCTTCCGGAAGAACAGCGCATGAAGGATCCTGATTCCGCTGAATGCGAATGCCGGGGAGCCGCGGAAGACATCTCTTTTAATGCGGACTGGGCGGGCATGGCGGCTCAGATTGATGCAATGATTGCCAGCTGTTACCTGGTACGGGAGCGTAACCGCAATGTAATACTCGGAAGACCAGTGCTGTTTTTTATCAGGGATGTCAAAACCAGCATGATCACCGGCATGCACATCACCCTGGAAAACACTGCCTGGAGCGGCGCTCTTTTGGCTCTGAAGAACGCAGCGGAACCCAAGGCTGCCTTCTGCAAACGGTACGGGGTGGAAATCGCGGATGAAGAGTGGCCCTGTCAGAGTCTCCCGACAGCAATAATTTCCGCTGACGAAGAAAACGATGAAATGGAAGAAAGCGGCTTTTCTGAAGCCGTTGCCAGACTGGGGATCGTCGTTGAGAATGCGCCTTCATACCGCAGCAAAGGAGATCTCCGGGAGATAATGGAGAGCGCCTTAAAGACGATAAATATGAAGCTCACCGGTATTGTCCCCGGCGCTGCTTTGGGAACTGACCGGGAGAGAGACATAAGGGCCCGCAAAAAGGAAGCCTGCATCGATGTCAGAACCTTCATCGGAATGATCATAAGGTGCGTGCTTTTCCACAACAATTATCACGTCCTGAAAAATTATGAAAGATCGTCGCAAATGATCAGGATAAGAATCAGTCCCGTGCCCAGGGATCTGTGGAATTACGGCATCCGGTATCAGTCAGGAACTCCCAGAACAGTCCCCTGGCATGACATCGTAACGGTTCTTTTCCTTAAGGACTCAGCCGAAGTCACTGACAGTGGAATCTGTTTCCGGGGCCTTTATTACACCTGCGAAAAACCGGATCCGGAAAAGCTGTTCCGCAAAGCCGGATCCGCACCAGAAAAGCAGTCCCGGCAGCTTCTTGCTTATTACGATCCGGCCTGTCTGGACAGCATCTATGCAAGCTCCGCAGACGGCGCTCTCATCCGGTGCCGTCTTCGGAATGATTGTTCCTCCTTTGCGGGGAGGTCCGAAGCAGAAGTAAATGATCTCATGGAGCAAGACCGGCATGATCAGTATAAAGCCGAGCTGGATGAAGTAATGGCTAATGCCGTATTGGAGCAGGAACTCCAAAAACAGATTGCGGAGCGCCTGAATGATAAGAAGTCCGGAGGAACTGCGGCCAGAAAGCCAGCCCCGGCAATACCCTCAGAAGACAGGCTTCCCCGCTCTTACGCCGCCGTCAGTGATGAGATTGACAAAATGCTGAAGGAAGCCGGGGGATGATGGCAAAGACAGAATAATGAGGAACCGGCGCTTTATCATAAGAAGGCAGTTTAAGATCTGAAGAGTTCCAGCTCCGCGGGACTCCTCCGTGCAAGTATTCTCCGCCGCGGAGCTCTGATTCCTGCCGCTTCGATGACTCAGGAGAAGCTCCCGGAAACTCCTCCCGCATCCTGATTTGAACTTTTGAGGTGATTTTCTGAAGCTCGCCTTATCAGGACTTTTTCTTGTCGGCGCTGTTCTCCTGAGCCTGCTTTTTCAGGAGAGCATTGAGCTTGTCCTGGGCATCGCCGCTGAGAATCATGCCCCGGAGCTCCCAGTTTTCAAAAGCGGAGAGATTGTCTTCAGTGATATCCCGGGCCAGCGCAATGTCAAAAATTTCGGGAATGTCGGTCTGGACGATTTCCTCATCGGGAAGATCCTTGACCACATCGGAGATCATGGAGCGGAAATTAAGCCCCTCGCTGCTGCTGGCCTTCTGAATGATCTCCGCCGTGCTGAGTCCGGCATATTCCGTGTCCCAGTACTGCTCCGGGGTGATCCCCTGCTGAGTTTCCCGGCACTTCAGCTTGATGATGGCTTCCGCAACCACCCGGCAGAAATTTCTTTTGGCTTCCGCCGAGCCGATTTCGATGCAGGAGGTTACCACGCTGCCGTGCCGGTCGCTGCGGCCTCCCGGGGCAATGGAGCTGATGATGGTGTTGCCGGGATTGTCAAAAATGGCGTCCAGAGGAACAATGCCGTCTTTGGAGCTGTTATCCTCATCGCTGTCGTCATCGTCCGAGTTTTTGTTGCAGCCCGTAAATTCAAAAAGAAACTGCTTAAGCCCCCAGACGGCAAAGGCCTCGCCATTGGCCCTGCCGGATTTTATCTCTTCGATGGGAGTGGGATGCAGGTAGCTTACCAGTTCCACCACATTGTTCAGGATGCGGACGAGCTTTTCCGGATCCTCAAAGCCGATGAGAGTGCTGAGAGCGTTGAAGATGGGCTTTTTGTCGAGATTCTTCAGCATCCCTTCCTTGAGATCGATAACCCGGCGGGCCTTGGAGAGGGCGTCTCCCAGAAATCCGGATACCATCTCTTTGTCAAAGACGAACAAAGTTTTTCCGGCGGTTACCTTTTGAATAAAGGGGACAATTTCCGAAAATGCCGGATAGTCGGCGGTCATTTCCGGAGTTATGGCCGCTGCCGGCAGGTATTCGCTCCATGATCTGTGATGCTCCGGCTTCACCAGGGAGGCAAAGAGCTCCCGTCCGTTTTCGTCAATCACGCTGATCTCCAGCACTTCATCGCTGGCGGGATCCTTTCCGGTGGTTTTTATGGCAAGATAATTTGGCATGTGACTGCTCCTGGTGTCTTATGATGCGGCGTTTTCCCGAGTCCGGCCCTTTTGCTGTTCTTCCCGGGCTTCCGCTCTCATTCTGCGGATTTCCGCCGGCGCTCTGCCGTTCCAGCTGACGCTCAGAATGCCGCCCCGGAGAATTCTTTTGCATATCAGGTAAAAGCCTCCCAGACTGGCGGGATTGATATGGTGTTCCCAGGGGGAGAAGTCTGTCCATTCTCCGATAATGGCATTGAATTCGGCATGAAATAAATCATCCCATTCGCAGGTATTGGCTACCTTATGGACGGCATCATAGGCCACGGTTATTCTGCGGCCGTGAAATCTGGCGGAAATGACCACTCTGGTGGCCTCTGGTTCCTTGCGTTTGTGGGGATGTCTCATAGGGCGTGTTCTTGACTGAGCCTGATAATGCAATGAAAAGTCCGCGCCGGAAAAGCGCTCAGATACCTTATAAAAATCCGGCGCTGTGAAGTCAAGTTATTTTTGCCGCCGTCCGGCAAAACAGAGAACCCCGGCAGGGCGGCGGCAGAATTTGCCGGGATCCGGAGACATCCCCAAAAATCTACCGGAATATCAGAAAAGCCTCCGGAATACGGCTTCTCCGGCACGCAAAACGGCCCTTAACGAACCTGATTTTTCCGGATTTTAAAAAAAGTGTGGTATGGGGCATCATTTCAGAAAATCATTTTCTGTTTTCCGGCAGAATCCTTTACCATATACGGCATCGGCTGTCCGTTAACCATGGGGACGCCGGACATAATAACAGGGCTTTCAGGGATGAAAAACGCCCGAATAGAAATTGAACACGTAATGAAAAACATTGATATCAGAAAAGCGCTGCTGATGCTGACACTGGTGCTGTCAGGCAGCTCGGCGGCAGCCTCGTACGAGGTCAGGTCAGATCTTCTGGGACGCAAGCAGATATATTTCAACGATAATCTGGTGGTGACAGCAAAGGAAAAACAGGGCGGCGTCTTCTATTACGACGCGGAAAGAACCGAAATCGGTCATTCCCGGGTGCTGGCGGACGGCTGCACGGTCTATTTCGATGCCGGGGGAACTCTGCAGGGAACCTCCTGTTCCGACGGCCGGGGGCATACGGAGTACCGCGATGCCAGCGGAGCGGAGCTGGAAGCCGGCACGGAAATTCCGGTGATGTTCTACGATGAGGTTATTGTCAGCAACGGTTCTCCGGAGCATGCTCTCCGGAACGGCGGTTTCAGCGGCAGTCCGGATGGCGGCCGTACTCTGAAGCTGTTCTGATAATATCCGGCGGCGGACATTCTTAATAATGCAATCTCCCTCCGGGGCAGGAGCGGTTTTTTTTCCGTTCCGGCCCCGTTTTTTCTTTTTTTGGTTTGTCCGGAGAGGCGGTATTTTCGGATATAATGTGTCTCCGGATGACATAATGCGATTCCGGCATAAGAGGCGATTCCGGCATAAGAGGCGATTCCGGCATAAGAGGCGATTCCGGCATAAGAGGCGATTCCGGCATAAGAGGCGATTCCGGCATAAGAGGCGATCTTCGGATCTGCTTTGCCCGAAGTGGAACCGCCGGCGTCATGAAGTCCGCGCGGACTCTGTTTGCGGGGCGTTTCCCTGCATGAATTTAAGAAGTGTGACTTAGCGAGTCAGAGTAAGTCAGATAGCAAAAGCAAGTCTGAGAATAAGTCAGAGAGTAGGTTAGAGAGTTGGAAATGATGAAGAATTTACGGTGCAGACTCGTTCCTTTGGCGCTGCTGCTGCCGGCGCTCATGATGGCAGGCTGCGGTCAGGATGCCAAAGAGCTTTATCAGGAAGCCAGAATCATGGAGAGCGCCAAAGCCGAAAACGGCTATTCCGAACAGGAGATCCTGCAAAAATACGAGGAAGCGGCGCAGGCGGGCTCCGAGGATGCCATGCTGCATCTCGCCGGAGTTTACTGCGAGTCCGGGGATCAGTCCCGCTGCCTTCAGTATCTGCCCAAGGTCAGACAGAAGCAGGCGGCTCTCGCTGATTATTATGACGGTGTAATCGAGATGTCCCGGGGCCAGGACGAGAAGGCAGCGGATCTTCTGACAAAGGCCTTCAAGGGCGGCGAAGCCCGGGCGGCCTATAAACTGGCGGAATACTATCACCGCCGGCATTCCGTTCATGAAGCGGCGAAATATTACAAGGCAGCCTTTAAGTCCGGCGATAACCGGGCCGCCATTCCTCTGGCCAGGATCTGCCTTAACAGCAAGAATCCGGCCGCCAATACGCAGGGTGTTGAAATTCTGCAGAAGCTCCTCCGGGCGGAGCCTGATAACCGCGAAGCTCTCCTGCTGTCGGCCCGGGCTTATATTCTGGGACTGGGCGCTCCTGTCAGTCTGGAAAAGGCCGGAGAGATCATTAAGAAAATCAGGGGCGGCGATGACTCCCCTGATGTGATCATTGCCAAATCCCTCTATCAGATCGCCAGCAAGGGCGCCGAGCAGAATAACGGTATTGCCGCTCTGAAATCCCTGATTCAGACCAAAATGAATCCCGAGGCGGCATACATCCTTTACGATATCTACTACCACGGGCTTTACGGCATTGAAAAGAATCTCAAGGAAGCCATCTACTATGTGCGCATTGCCGCTGACGGCGGTCTTCCCAAGGGAATGCTGGCTCTGGCCGAGATGTACCGGCAGGGACAGGGCGTGAATGCCAATTATGATGAGAGCTTCCGGCTGACCAATAAGGCACTGGCCGCGGAGCCGGATCTGGTGGATGCCATGCTGCTTCTGGGACAGTTCCATGCCGAGGGCATCGGCACCAGAGTGGATCCCCGGGAGGCTTATCGCTATTACCGCGAGGCAGCCGCCAACGGCAGCCGGCAGGCAGAGTACGAAGGAGCGCTGCTGGTGCTGAAGGGCTTCATTCCCGATGCGAATTATGCGGAAACCATTACCATCCTCAGGAAGCTGGCCGACGGCGGCATGCCGGAAGCGGCTTATCAGTTCGGGCACATTCAGTTCCTGGGCAACGGCGTGCCCCGGGACTTTATCCTGGCCGAGGAATATTTGAAGAAGGCGGTGGACAAGGGAGTAAAGGAAGCCTTTATGCCCTATGCCACCGTGCTGGACTTCAAGGGCGACTTTGATAATGCGGCCCTGTGGTACAAGGTGCTGGCCGATGAAAGCATCGGCACCGAGGTCAGCGCCGAAGCCGCGGCCCGGCTGGGCGAGCTTTATGAGACCATGGGCAAAATCAAAGAGGCCAAGCGCTATTATCAGCAGGCCTATGATGCCGGGATCCGCTCCGCCGGAGTCAATCTGGGCCGGCTCTACTACATTGAAGAGGATTTCCCCAATGCGGTGAGCATCTTCAAGCGCGAGGCTCTGGAAAGCTCAGTGGCAGCTACCTTCATGGGTCTGATGTACGATCTGGGCAAGGGCGGCATTGCCATTAACGAGGTCAAGGCTCTGGAATGGTATGACAAGGCCGTGAAAAACGGCAATGTGGATGCCATGTATCTGGAGGGCCGGCTCCTCCATACGGCGAAGACTCTGCCTGAGCACATGACGTCGGATGCCCGGAATCTTCTGGAATCCGCCGCCTGCAACGGCAATGTGCAGGCCGGACTTTACCTGGGAACCGTGTATTATCCTCTGGATTCCGAGCATTATGACATGGGCGCCGCCTGGCTGCGCTACACTGCGGAAAAGCTGGAATCCAAAAAGGCTCAGGATGTGCTGAACAAATACCAGTTTAACGGCAGCGGGAGCTACAGTCAGGTGCTGGAGCGCTGCGGTTTAAAGCACTGACGGAGTAAATCTTCATAAAGTCTTCTTTTATGAATACCCCGGATATCCCGGCTTTTGCGGGATTTCCGGGGTTTCTGTTTTTCAGAAAGGCTCCCGGGGTGAAGCAAGGCGGGAGATCTGAAGCAAGTCGCAGCAAGGCTGAAGGATCTTTAAGGGCGGCCGGAGGATCTGAAAAGAGCGGGCTTATCCCGCGCTCAGCACCTCCGGCTCCGCTAAATAAGATGCCAGAAGCGGGACAGGAGAGCCGGCTCCAGCATTATCGGAAAAACAAATCCGAACACAGCGCCGCAGACATGGGCCATATGATTAACGTTCCAGATCCTCCAGCGATGCATGGCAATGCTGGCCGGAATGAACAGCAGGGCAAAGAGGTACCCCGGAACGGCAATGGGCACGAACATGAGAGACAGCCTCATTCCGGGAACCAGCAGAATGGCCGCGAAAAGCACAGCCAGGGTGGCTCCGGAGGCACCGAGAGAATACTCACCGGGCTTATCGCGGTATTTCACAAGACCGAAGACTGAGGACACCGGCAGGGCCAGAAGATACAGGAGGGCGTAATAGCATTCCCCGGCAACGCTCCCGAAAATCTGCCGAAAAAGATCCTCTGCATGGAACCCGAAAAAGCCCAGAACCAGCATATTAACGATCAGATGCCAGTAGCCCATATGGATGAAGCCGTGGGTAAAAAGCCGCCGGAATTCCTTCCGGTGCCAGACGGCCCAGGCGGAAAACATCATTTTGTCATGCCATTCGGGACGCCGGATCTTCCGGGGCAGAGGATTAATTCCGGGATAGGTGATGAGGGAGATTACCACGGTAAAGGCGATGAGGAATGCGGTTATCATACGGGAAGTCCTGTTTCAGAAAAAGGTTCTCGGAAGAATGCTGTCAGAAGAAGCTTTTTCAGAAGTTTACAAAGAATCCGGCCGGCGGTAAACCGGAATTAAAGGGTACCGCGCCGGGCGGCCGGGGCTCAATCCTGATACCGGGCTTTCTGGGGTAAAAATAGCTGTCAGGCATGAATCTGTGCTAAACTTTCCACCGGAAACCGGCGCTCCTCCCGCGGGAGAAAACCGGCAAATATGCAAAATACTATTCAGAAAACTTTTTTCAAACACGGAGATCTGCGGCGATGACCCTGCGGAGAATTTCAAGAATTATGTTACTGGGAGCCCTGGCGGCTTCCCTGAATACCGGCTGCGTTACTGCTCTTATCGGAGCCGGAGCCGTGGGCGCCGTAGGCGCCGGCTCCATGATTGCCGCTGACAGCAGAACTGCCGGCACCATGATTGACGATGAAGCCATCGAGCTCAAGGGGAGCCGCATTATTTCCAACAATCGCGAGCTTTCCAGAGCCAGCAAGGTCGAAATAGTTTCGGTAAACGGCATTGTGCTCCTTGCCGGACAGTGCCGCTATCCGGATTATGTCAAATACATCAAGGAAAAGGTCGCCAAGCTGGACGGCGTGAAGAAGGTCTACAGCTATATCGAGGACATCGAGCCCGTTTCTCTGGGCCAGAGATCCCAGGATTCCTGGATCACCAGCAAGGTGAAGACCGGGCTTCTTTTCGGGGAAAAGATCAATTCCGGCCGCTTCAAGGTGGTTACCGAAAACAGCGTGGTTTATCTCCTGGGCTATGTTACCCGGGATGAGGCCGCCCGGGCGGTTTATGTCTCCAAAAACATTGATGGCGTCCGGAAGATCGTAAGACTCTTCGATTACATGGGCGAGAATGAGCATCCGGCTCCCATCTTCGGAGAGGGGAATAACCCCGCCGAAGCCAGCGGGGATGCCGCCGGAACCAGTCCGGCTGCGGACAAGCCTTCATCTTCCGGCGCTGCGGCTCCGGTTTATCATGAGGAAAGCTATGCCCTGGAGGATGCCCTGCCGGTTAATGAGGCTCAGCCCGAGCCTGCGGTAACTGAGTCCCCGGCACCGGCCGCCCCCGCAAAACCGGCAGCCGAGAGGCCCGTGATCCCCATGACGGAGGATATCAAAGCGAACTCTCCCGCCAAAACTTCCAAGCCGGTTCCGGTTGAGGAGGTCAATGTCAGAAGCTCCTCCGCTGCCAGTCCCGCTGCTTCAAAGCCCGCCGCCGCTCCTACCGGAGTGGTTAACGACGACGATGACAGCTTTATCATCGAGTAATCAGTCTCAGGAGGTCGCTTCCGGTTTTCCCGGCCGTTTCCCCGGCCGGGGTTCCCGCGGGTGATCCGGCCCTTCCCGAAAATCTGAAACCATTCTCAAACCTTTATCCCGTCAATATTGAAGAATTAAATCCCGTGGGTTAAAATGCCCGAGACCGGTAAGTCCCGAAGGGCTTATCAGGATAAGACCGGCTGCCGGAATCCCCGCGGGGCGGCGCCGGGGCGCGGTTTAATTTTTTTTGCGGCGCGGGCTTTCCCGGACCTGGCTCAGGCTTATATCCGGAGAACGACGCCGTTTCTGGGAATAGCTAACTATGATAATTGTAACGGGCGGCGCCGGCATGATCGGCAGCAACATTGTCAAGGCTCTTAATGACAAGGGCTATCGGGACATTGTTGTGGTGGATCACCTGAAGAACGGCAGAAAGTTTCAGAATCTGGCGGATCTTGATATCTGCGATTACCTGGATCGCGAAGATTTTATGAAGAGGATCCTGGAAGGGGATAATTTCTTCGACTGGGGCGGCATCGAGGTGGTTTTTCATGAAGGAGCCTGTTCCTCCACCACCGAGTGGGACGGCCAGTACATCATGCGGAACAACTTTGAATATACCAAGAATCTGTTCCATTACTGCGTCGACCGGCGCATTCCCTTCTTATACGCCTCTTCAGCCTCCACCTACGGCGGCCGCACGGATCACTTCATCGAGGAGCGGCAGTTTGAAAAGCCCCTTAATGTTTACGGCTACTCCAAGTTCCTCTTTGACCAGTATTTCAGAAAGCACCAGAAGGAGATCTCCTCCCAGGTGGTAGGCCTGCGCTACTTCAATGTCTACGGCCCCCGGGAGCAGCACAAGGGCAGCATGGCCAGCGTGGCCTTCCATCTTAACAATCAGATGCTGGCCGGGGAGAATCCCAAGCTGTTCAAGGGCTGCGACGGCTATCCTGACGGCGGTCAGATGCGGGATTTCGTCTTTGTGGAGGACGTGGCTGCTGTTAATCTCTGGTTCTGGGAGCATAAAGGCCCCTCGGGAATTTACAACTGCGGCTCCGGACACGCGGAGCCGTTCTCCAATATCGCCAAGGCGGTTATCAAGCACCACGGACACGGCAAGATCGAGTATGTTCCCTTCCCGGAGCATCTGGTAGGGCATTACCAGAGCTTTACCGAGGCCGACCTCACCAAGCTCCGCATGGCCGGCTGCGATGTGCAGTTCCATGACGTGGCTTCCGGAGTGGCCAAGTATCTGGAATGGCTGAACAAAAAGGACTGATCCTGACAGGTGATGCTTGCAAGGCCGGGGCTCCGGCCTTTTTCATGAAATGAGGACAATACTGCGATGACCGATATTCCTAAGGCCGCCCGGAAGGCAAAGCTCCTGGATATTCGCCGGCCTTTATGCCCTTGCGATTATTCTGGGCATTCTGAACGGCTGCTGTCCCACCGGGGCCGGATCCGCCCTGGCCAAATTCTTTTCCGAGGTGTTTATCAGACTTTTCGGCTTTGTGAGCATTCCGGTAATCGGCGTTACCATCTGTCTCACCATTGCCAGTCTGGGATCCTCGAAGGCTTCCCGCTCCCTTTGGCGGAGAACCCTGATGTACCCCTGCTGACTACTGCGCTTTCGGCTGCCGTGGCGGCAGGGCTGTACCTTTTGGCAGCTCCGGGCAATTATGCTCCGGATCCCTGAACCCCGGCTCCTGATACCCCGCGGCAGATTTTAAGCAATGGGACGGACTATCTTGACCATATTATCAGCGTGATCCCCGGCAATATTCTGAGCCCCGTGGTGAACGGCAGCGTGCTCAGCGTGCTTCTTATTGCCATTGCCACGGGCATTGCCATCCGCTTTATCAGGAACGAAGAACACCAAAGGGCGGTAAAAAGCCTTTTGGGCGGCATTCAGGACATTCTGTTTATTTTCATTTCCTGGATCATTAAAGCCCTTCCTCTGGGCATTTTCGGGTTTGTGTCCGTGTGCGTGGCTGATTACCGGGCATCCGGCTCCGGTCTTGGCAGTCTCTTTACTTACTTTTCAGCAGTCGTCGGGGCCAATCTGATCCAGGGACTTTTAGTGCTGCCGCTTTTTCTGCTTGTTAAGCGCCTCAATCCCTTCCGCATTATGAAGGGCATGTCCAAGGCTCGTCTGGTGGCGTTTTTTTGCAAATCCTCCGCGGGAACCCTGCCGGTAACCATGGAATGCACCGAGATGGAAAACGGCATCCATCCCCGGGTGTCCCGCTTTGTGCTTCCCGTATGCACCACCATTAACATGAACGGCTGCGCGGCCTTTATCCTCATCACCGTGGTTTATCTCATGCAGAATAACGGCACTCCGGTTACGCCGCTGCTGCTTCTTTCCTGGATCTTCATTGCCACGGCGGCTGCGGTGGGAAATGCCGGCGTCCTCATGGGCTGCTTCTTCCTGTCCGCGAGCCTTCTGGCCTCCATGGGAGTGCCCCTGGAGCTTCTGGGGGTGATCCTGCCGGTTTATGCCGTAATTGACATGGTGGAGACCGCCCTTAATGTCTGGTCAGACTCCTGCGTCGCCGCGGCGGTGAATAAGGATCTCGGCGCCAGACTGGAGGATCTCCCGGAGGCCGGGAGTCCGGGGGAAAGAACCGGGGAGCAGGCGGGTTAGCTGATCCCTCCGCCCTGCGGGATCCTGAACGGTTTTCGGGGATCCCGCTTTTTCTCACACATACTCACTCACATACACTCACTCATGCACACACTCACATACACTCTCTCTTCCTTTCTTTCTTTTTTTCGCCCGGTCTTCATTCCTTCCTCCGGCAAGTCTGGCAGAGACCGGTCAGGGCTGATTTTTTTCCGCTGTCCCGCGGAAAGTCCCCGGAAAAAGCTGATAAAAGGTGTCGGGAGTTGTATTTTTAAGGTAACAAATAGACGAATCCCTTTCCTTTGTGTTAAATTGCAATGTGGTGCAAGCGGTGCATAGTGGTGCATTGGCATTAACGGGGCATCCCGGTTTTTAGGAGTTTTATTAATGGATAACAATGAAAACGGAAGTTATAACGTAAGCAGCGCCGGAATGATGTTTGATCCTGCTGTTATTCAGGAGATCCATAAGCGCCATGAAATCAGGGTACGGGATGTGCAGGACAAGGTCAGCACGCAGTTCGAGGATCTGAAGTGCCTGGGCCGGGCTCTTTGGAAGGCTCAGAAATTCGAGGATCTGATTTTCGGGAGACTTAAGATTCCCTTTGAGCTCCTGAACAACTACATAAAAAACCTGAAAACCTCCGCCTTTATGTCAGATCTGGTGCTGGGAGCTTCCCCCTCCGGCGACCTCATGGTGAGCTTCAGAAACAGCAGACTGGGTCTCGTGCTTCTTACCCTGGGGATCAATGACATCATTTTCGGAAAAAAATACGCCGGAGTCACGGTGGTGCTGAAATCCTGGGAGCTCCCGGAGGCTTCTTGGCTCACCCGGAATCTTATCAAGCTGGGCATTATGAAAACCGGACTTGATACGGGCTTTTTAAACCAGCATCTGGGATCCGTGAAGTTCCATAAGGGCAAGGCCCGCAATGAATACCGCATTGACTGCACCGACACTTTGCAGTCGCTGTTAAATGAAAATGAAATTTCTCTGGACATGGTCAGGCTCCTGGGCTGGGAAATCTTTGAGGGGATTCTGCAGCTCCAGATCTCCATCAACACGGAGCGGCTGTCGGCCTATCTGAAGAGAAGAATGCCGATTCTGTTCGATTAACTTATACATGGGATTACATGACGGGAAGGCGGTAACAGGTCATTCCCGCGCTGGTTTCACCCGGGCAAGGCGCAGGTCTTTCCGGTATCTTCGGTGATTTCAAGAGGTGTTTATTATGTCCATTTTCCTACCTGAACTTAAGTACGGCCTGGATAAGCTGGAACCTTTCCTTTCTCAGCGGGCTCTGGATTTTCATTACGGCAAGCATTTCGTCAACTATATCAATGCCGCCAACGCCCTGATCAAGGATACCGAGTTTGACAATATGTCTCTCCGCGCCATTGTGAAAAACTCGGACGGCGCTCTTTTCAACAACGCCGCTCAGGTTCTTAATCATGAGATTTTCTTTAACAGCATGGCTCCTCAGGAGACCGCCATGCCGGAGTCGGTGCGGGATCTTGTCTTAGGCAGCTTTAATTCTGCGGAAGAGCTCAAGGAGCAGATCTTCAAGAGCGCCACCGCTCATTTCGGATCCGGCTGGACCTGGCTGGTTTATGATGCCGCCACCGGAAAGCTGGAGATCCGTAATACCGGAAACGCCGCGAATCCCATAACAGAGGGACTCGTTGTGCTTCTGGGCCTGGATCTCTGGGAGCACTCCTACTATCTGGATTACCAGAACCGCCGCGCTGATTACGTGAAGGGCTTCCTGGAGCATATTGACTGGAGCTATGCGGAACGCCACTACGTGCGGGCTCTGACCCGGTAAGGCCGGACTTCAGGATTCGCAAGCCGTTCTCTCCGGAGGGCGGTTTTTTTATGTCCGGAGGATACGGTAGCGGGGATGAAAGCGCGAAGAGAGCTCCGGCGGCGGGCTTTTCGCCGTTCCTGAACCGGAGCCTGAGAGAGGGAGTCCCGCTTTCGGAGATGCCTGCCAGGCAAAAACTCAGGCAAAATGCCAGTCGGTGTAGTTATCTATCAGAATGACCGCCCAGATCACCGTGGTGTAGGTCAGCATGAGAAATACGGCGGAGCTTCCCAGATCCTTGGCTCTTCCGGAGAGCTCATGGTACTCGTCTCCGATGCGATCCACCACCGCTTCCACGGCGGAGTTCATGATTTCGGCCAGCAGAATGAAGAACGGACCGGAAAGAAGCAGGAGGAACTGCAGGGCGCCCCGGCAGACAAAAAAATCCGCTATGAGCAGAATAACGGCGATGAGGAGATCCTGCCGGAAGGCGGCCTCATTCTTAAAGGCGGCCCGAAAGCCTTTCATGCTGTATTTGCCGGCATTGATAATCCGGGTAATGCCAGAGGCTCCGGTTTTAGCCATGATGTTCTCCTTACTTAAACAAGACGGAGGTCAGCAAAACTGACCTTAGGAAAAGTTTTGTCCCGGGCGAAAGAAAGGTTATTTCGGAAAGCTGCCGGGATAGTGTTTCCCGGCTATTTTACTCCGGCGGCTTATTTTTAGAAAAATTGATTTTGCCGGAATCGCCGGGTTTTATCACATGAGCTTCCGGCCGGAACAGCCGCCGCATCCGGAAAAACGAGGAAGCAGCAGAAAAGCGGCGCCTCAGCAGGGCATGTCCCGGAGCGCGGCGTTTTCCAGTATCCGGGCGGTAAAATCCTTCCTGAGATACCAGCTAAACACCCTTTTTCCCTGAAAACTTCCCGAAGGCCGGAGGTGCAGGGCGGTGCCGATGCTGGCGGAGATCAGAAAGTCCGACTCTTCATCGGCTTCATCCCGGGCGTTCAGAAGGGCGATAATCTCGTCAAAATCCTCCCGGAGCGTCCGGAGCTCCCCGGGATCCGGCTCCCAGAGAAAGGCCTGTCCCAGATGCCGCTCCCGGAGGGGCACTCCTGGTTCGCCCTCCACCGGAAACCAGAGCACCCGGCGGAGCTTGTTGTAAACGTTGGAGTTTTCAAAAGAAGCCCCGGCGGCATGATGGAGGATGCAGACATGGGTGGTTTCCCGGGGCTTGCCGTTCCAGCCCACCGGAATGGTTTTAAGCTCAATGTCCAGATGGGGAAAGTCCTGGAGAGGGTGCGAGCCTGCTCCGGCGCCCAGAGCGATCTCAATAAGCTGTCCGGTAAAGCCCTTGGCAGATCCCGGTCTCTCCGGGAGCGGGGTCATAAGCCGCGCGGCCAGTTCCCCCACAGTGAGTCCGGCGAGATAGCGGGCTCTATGTAAAAGCTCTTCCTGATTTTCCGGCAGCATGGGTTCCTCCTGATTGCCGAAGCTGTTACTGTCGCATATTGATGCTGCTGCAATGATATAGCTGCAATGACGCAGTCGCAATGATGCCGGCGGGCGGTATCTTATCCTGAAACCGCGGCATTATAGCAGATCCCTGGGGCTTCCTCCGGGCTCTCCCGCTTTTGCATTTCCGGTTTTCCGTGTAAGATCCTTCAGAAAACAGCCTTTTAATAAGGAGCCCGCCATATGGATAACGATAATGCCAGGCTTCCCGGATACTGCTCCTACTGGAACGGGAGCTCCCCCGCGGAAAGACGCTATCATGACGAGGAATGGGGTGTCCCGGTTCATGATGATCGGAAGCTTTTTGAAGCGCTGTCTCTGGAGGTGTTTCAGTGCGGCCTTTCCTGGGCCACCATCGCCAAAAGAAGGCCGGTCTTCAGTCAGGCCTTTCAGGATTTTGATGCTGTCAGGGTGGCCGCATTTACCGAGGAAGACGCGGCAAGGATCATGGATCTGCCCTGTATGATCCGCTCCCTCCCCAAGATCCGGGCCGTGATTGCCAATGCCCGCTGCTTTCTGGAGATCCGGAGGGAATACGGCTCCTTTGCCGCTTATCTCCGGAACCGCGCCGGAGGCTTTCCCATAGTTTACCCCGGCCACTCCCGGGGGCTTATTCCGGCCAGTAACGGCCTTTCCCGGGATCTCGCCCGGGAGCTCAGATCCCGGGGCTTCCGGTATCTGGGCGCCGTTACGGTTTATGCCTTCCTGCAGGCCGCGGGGGTGATCAATGATCATGATGCCCGCTGTCCCTGCTTTCAGAGGATTAAGGCCGCCTTCCCGCCCCGGGAATGCCCGCCTGACCGGGAGGAGGATCTCAGGGATTACGGCGGCGCCTCCTGATTGCTGGTTTTCCCCGGGGAATTCCGGGGTGTTTCGGAGAATTTGTTTATGATTATTTTGTGGATTCTGATCTTTGCTCTGGCAGTTATCAATGCCGTTCTTCTGACTCTTTTTATGTCCTATGTGTCCCAAGTCCGCAAACAGAGCTCCCGCGCCGCGGGAGTGGAGGCCGATGCCTTTCATCACTGCATCCTGAAAATCGGCTATCTGGAAACGAAAATGGCGGAATCCGAGGCCAGAATCAAAGCTCTGGAGCAGGAGCTTTCCGGACTCAGGATGAGGCTCCGGGGGCCTGATGCGGAATAGCAGGGGGAAGGGCCGGTTTTCAGAGATTTTATCTTGCTGAATTTTTTTTGATGTGCTACTTTTGCTTTTGCGGGGATTCCGCATATTTCTGACCAGTCAGCGCGACATGATACGACGCCTGACAATTACCGTTCTCCGTTCTGCGGAGCCGTATCTTGGGAGATGATAGCTAAAATGTTCAAGAAAACACTTACCTCGGCAATGCTGGCATTGACCGCTCTGGTATCCTTTAATGCTCAGGCGGAGGAAGAGAAGGTGCTCTATGTTTATAACTGGAGCGAATATATGGAGCCTTCGGTAATTCCGCAGTTTGAAAAGGAAACCGGAATCAAGGTTACCTACGATGTGTTTGATTCCAACGAGGTTCTTGAGGCCAAGCTGCTTTCCGGCAAATCCGGATACGATCTTGTCGGCCCCGGATCCGATTTTCTGGCACATCAGATCGCGGCAGGTGTTTACAGACCTCTTGAAAAGGAAAAAATGCCCAATCTCAAGTATAACGATCCCCAGAAGATGCAGGATCTGGCCAAGGTAGATCCGGGCAATCTCTATGCCGTTCCCTACATGTACGGCACCACCGGCATCGCCTATGACAAAAACAAGATCAAGAAGTACCTGGGCGAGGACTTTGTGGTGGACAGCTGGGATGTGTTCTTCAAGCCGGAGATCCTCTCCAAGCTGAAGCCCTGCGGCGTGGCCGTGTTAAATGCTCCCACCGAGATTATCCCCACCGCCATGCATTATCTGGGACTGGATCCCCTCTCCACCAATATCAAGGATTACGAGCCGGCTGAGAAGCTCCTGAGCGAAATGGCCAAGAATGTTACCTACTTCCATTCCTCTCAGCTGGTTAACGACATGGCCACCGGCGATCTCTGCATCGTTATTGCCTGGTCCGGCGACCTGATTCAGGCCGGCAGAAGAGCCAAGGAAGCCGGGAACGGCGTGGACATCGAGTACATCGTGCCCAAGGAAGGCGGTCTCATTTACTATGATACCCTGGCTATTCCCAAGGATGCCGACCATCCCCAGAACGCTCAGCTGTTCATTAACTTCCTGAACCGTCCGGAAATTCTTTCCCGCATCTCCTCCTACATCGCCTTTGCCAGCGCCAATCTGGAGGCGGAAAAGCTGGTAATTGACGAGGTGAAGAACAATCCGCACATCTATCTTCCGCCGGAAATGATGCCGAAGATGTTCATGGTGAAGCCTCTTTCTCCGAAGCTCACCCGGGGCATTACCAAGATGTGGGATCGCATCAAGGTAAGCGGCGGCCGCGACAGCTCCAAGGATGAAAAGGACGAGGAGTGATTTAAGCCGGAAGCTGACCGCCTGTAGTAAGGAGATCAGCCTGGAAGGACAGAAGACTTAGCAGGAAAGGGGCTTCGGATGAGGCCTCTTTTTTATTTCCCGGCTCCGGGGCGGATTTGCCGGGAAAGCATGCATTCTTCGGCGGGGTTCACATTATCAGCCGATTCCCGGACTCTTTCCGGGGTTATGCCGGAAAGCCGCAAGTTTTTTCAGGGAGCAGGACTTATAATTTCAGTGATGAGCCCGGCGCGGAGCCGGATGCCGCTGTACCCGGGCGTGCCGGTGTTTCCGGAAGGGAACGGACTTTCCGGAGGATTATGTGTTCAGGGAGATCCCATGAAAAATCTGTTATCCGCCTTTGCGGCGTTTTTAAGCGCCTTTATGATTCCCGGATGTCTGGCCGGAAATATCGATGACAAGCTCTCAGGCACCTGGATCTGCACCTCGCCCCAGAGAGGGGGCAAGCCTGCTCTTGAACTGGAATTTCCGGGAAACGGCCAGATAACCCTTAAAAACCTTCTGGAGGAACCGGTAACCATAAAATACGAGATCCCGGAAAGACCCTATATGCAGCAGCCGGAACCGGGGAGCTTCAGCATTTCCTTCCGGCACTACTATCAAATGCGTTCTCTGGGAGTGCTCCTGAATACCAGCTTCAGTCAGGAGCTTTACTATCATGTGGAGAACGGAGTGCCGATTCTTTCGGAAACGGGATTTGAACATGACGGCTGCGGCTTTATGATCGCCGCGGAATATCTGCCGGAATCGCATTATCAGGCCGGTTTTGTCTCAAAGCTCTACAGGGATATTAACGGGGACTGCCCGGAGCAGGTGCCCCGGGGAAGATAGCGGGAAGGCTGCGGAGAGGACGGGCTGAATGGACGGGCTGAATGGACGGGCTGAATGGACGGGCTGAATGGACGGGCCGGAGACTGGATCGCCGGGTATTCATTGTTTTTCTGAGCGCCGGCTGGCTCTGGACAAGGATATGAAACAGGTTTTGTTAAAAGCTCGGGTTTATAGGGAAGCAAGCAAACCCGGAGCTTCTGGAATCTCTTTCCTGTTCCCTTTTTCTTGTAAAGTCAGGCCGGCTCTAACAAAATATCATGAAGATACAACTGGCTGTGATTTTGAAACTGTTCATTCAGAACAGCGAGGTATATGACAATGCCAAAATTTATTCCGGCTGCAATGACAGATTTCAAGAAAATTATTGAGAATAACTACGCATTTGTAGATAAAACCCGTTTTCTTGAGGTTTATGAAAACAGCAAAACAAGAGTTTCCATGTTTCTCAGGCCCTGTCGGTTCGGTAAAACCATGTTTGCCGAACTCCTCAGGTATTACTACGATATCGCTCTGAAGGAGGAAGCTGACCGGCTCTTTAAAGGCAAATATATAGCTTCTCATCCCACGCCCCGGAAAAACTCCTATTACGTGCTGCAATTTGACCTTTCCGGAGTAGACACCCATAGCAGCGACAGTCTGACAAGGTCTTTTATCAAAAGGGTTCTCATAGGCATTGCCGATTTTTTTATAAGGTACCCGAAATCTGTCCGGGGCTTT
>JAEEGL013693438.1_pt1 | contig 22724 bp, 10 predicted proteins | sample 9134231 | NCBI WGS metagenome assembly JAEEGL01 (sample SAMN16246548, study PRJNA631951) | gut metagenome | biome: gut microbiome; feature: rumen; material: fiber-attached | host: Bos | place: Iran: Karaj | collected 2018-10 | reverse complement strand
CCAGAGAACAATGTACACATAGCAGATCATGCCAGAAGACTGTCACGCGGCATATCTGGGAGGACTATATGGATTTGGTTGAGGACTACCGCCACACTCCTGAAAATCAGGCGATATATGCGCTGCGAAAAGAAACGGTTGAGCGTGTCTTTGCAGATGCCAAAGAAAAGCATGGGATGCGTTATACGCCGTACAGAGGCTTGGCTCAGGTCACAAAATGGGTCAGGCTTAAATTTGTTGCCCTCAATTTGAAAAAACTGACGATCCACCTCAGAAAGGATCGTCAGCCTTCGTTGTTTTATACTGTATATATCCCATTTTTGTGTTCTGATCTTGTTTTTGCCTGATATTCTGTCTAATTAGCCCCTCTGCGTTGCTCGCTGAGGGGCTTTGTGGACAGGCTGACAGCTCCCCGAACGGGGAGCTGTCATATTTATGCAATTTTAGCGATGATTTTCAGGATTGCAATGACATCTTCGGCGGTGCGCTGAAAATAAACGGTTTATTTCAACAAAGCGGCTTCATTTGTACGCTCGCGCATGTGATATAATGTTGATTATTTTGATTTTCTCTTGCGTTTTTCATTGATTTGTGCTATAATTGGCGGTAACAGTATCGCCTGATACTGAATTTTTTGACAGAAGGAGTACATATTTATGAAACACAAGCATTTTATCAGAATCGGGGCAGCGTTGGTTGCGACAGTTGCAGTTTGTTCGGCATTTCCGGTATCTGCAACCTACAACAAGTCAACAACGATTCAGGCAGAAGCGTTCACCACGCCCTACCAGACATTTTTCATGGTGACTGAGCAGTACAAATTCCCTGACGGAAAATACTGGAACAGCGGCGATCCGAATACCTATACCGATCATCCCTGTTCAGCGGAAAATCACCGGCGCATCGGAGGGATACCCAGAGACACTTACTGCACACATTTTAAGTTCAATACCACAGTGAACGTTGGCTATACGCAGTTGCCTAAAACGGAAATAATGACCTATGTTACACAATGCTACGGCTTTGCAAGAAAACTTGCCTATGACTTCTACGGTGGCTGCAATGTATGGCTGCGTCAGCACAGCTGCGCCAATTATAAACCGCGCGTCGGCGATCAGCTTCGTCTTAGTATCCCCACAAAGAACGGCACGGTGGAACACAGCATTTTCGTCACAGAGGTAAAAAGCGGTACGATCAAATTTGCTGACTGTAACTGGGATAACACCTGCCAGATCCGCTGGAACAACAGCGCAACAGTTCAGAATGACAAGATCAAAATCGGCTCAAATGCATATTCGCTGGTCTGGTATGACCGTCCTTGTATGTCCGGTGATGTCAACGGCGATACACTCGTGAACAGCACGGATGTCGCTATCATCAAGCAGATGGCAGAGGGAACATATCAGTATCCGCAGGCGTTCAACGGAATGTATACCAAAGAAGCCGGCGATATCAATAATGACGGTAAAATCACAATGGCAGACTGGGATCTTGCAAAGTATGCACAAAGAGGCTATCTGGCAGAGCAGCGCTTCCTGACCGGTGTCAATTCAGCCTTTGCATTTTAACCGTAAACAACAGCACAATCGCTGCGGAATAAATCACAGCTTGCGAAATGAGTCCCCAATCGGGGACTCATTTCAGACTGTCGATAAACATGCGATATGTCAAAAAAGTTTTGATCATACTTTTTCAACAAACTGTCCGGACAGAGCCGCAAAGCCCTGTCCGGTTTCGTTTTTATGAGATCTTTGCATACCGCTCGCTGCCGATGATCTGCTCCATGACGATCTCCGGAGAGATCTCACCGCCGATCACCATGTCAAAGATCGCAGGCGATGCGCCGGATACCAACGCCGCGCCGGTCTCCGACCGCGAAACGGGAATATTCTGATGCCGGCTTGCAACATTCCAGAACACGATCTCCGGCAGACGGTAGCCGTATGCCGCGTAATTCTGCCGCATTGCCACAAAGAGCGTCTGATTGCTGCCGCCCGAGACGCAGTCAAATTCCATATCGGAGATGATGTACAGCCGTGCGGGCATCTCGCTCTGCGGAATCCGGTTCTGTACCGCCGTGCGCAGGATCAGGTCAAAGACCGCTTCCAGATTCGTATTGCACGCCTCGTTGAAGGTCGCGCAGAACTGCACCTTTTCCGCGATATCTCTTCCCTTGATCTCCACAAGTCTCGGCGTACGGGAAAACGTGATGAAGTGATTGGCAAAGGCACCCTTGTTGTGCTCTGCAAAGTAAATGCCCAGAGACAGCGCCGCGTCGATCGGGCGGGGCGAGCTGCCGTTTATGTACATGGAGCCGGAGCCGTCCACCACCGCGATCGCATTCTCGCTGCGCGCACCAAATACCGGCAGGTTCTTCCATGCCGCATCCAGCGAACGCCGCTCCTCAGCGGTCAGACCGGAAATGTCGCGGAACGCAGTCCATGCAGTGCGGTCATTGCCGCCGCATGCGCGGATGATGTCATAGGGGTACAGCGCGTCTGCGTGCAGGATCGCTTCACCGCGTTCCACTGCGCCGAGATACGCCTGATAGCGCTCGCCGTCGTTGCGGATGAACGCCTTGCGGTACTTGAACATTGCGCGGGATGCCTGCTTTGCGTAGTCAAACGTGTAGTCACGCTCGCGCAGCCGGTTCTCGATGATGTCCGTGTACTTCCGCAGCGCCGCCAGCGTGTGACGGTACTGCTTTTCGGACATGCCGAGCGCCTTTGCGACCCGCTTGCCTGCCGCGCAGGTCTCCGCAGCAGAAGCATTGACAGACGGCAGCCACTTTGCCAGCAGAGAGACCGGCTGACCGTTTTCCATGCCGAGCCAGTCTGCGGTCAGCTGTTCCCGGATGATCTCCAGTGCGTCAGCCTCGCAGGGCGTACCCAGCATCGCGCACAGGTCGTCAAATCTGCCATACTCCGCAAACACGCCGATATTCCGGCGGACTGCCGCAGCATCCAGCATCGTCAGCTTCTGCATGGCAACGCGGAAGAACCGGCGCTCGCCGAGACCGCCGCGGGCATCGCGGATGAAGAACAGAATCTTCATCGCCTTGGCGGGGTCTGCGGCAAATGCGCGGATGACAACATCCGCTATCTCCTGTTCCGACGCGCCGCGCATCCCGCCGGCACGGAAGAACAGATCCAGACATTCAGAACCGGAGGATGCATGCGTCAGTGCACCGTTCTCGGTATAAGTCAGGTTGGATTCCTGCTTCATATGATTCAGAAAATTCATGGTGATCCTCCTTTTTCAGATCGGTTCACACGGCACAGTCATTCACTTAAAAGGTGATGTTTTGGTTGCTGTATGTGCCGTTCCGATCGTTTTTTGTGTTCGCGGTGTGCTTTGGGAGTTGAACCCGCCGTTTCCGGCTGCCGAATTTGCTGTATACACCGCTCTTTCATTTTTGCAGAAACCGGACAGAATGCCCGGCTTCTGCGGGAATACAAGACAGCATTTTCGATACCGGTCTGCACCGGCACGGCAGGATTCGAACCTGCAAAGGACCAATTCATTCTTGCTGCTGCTGTCTTTGTCGAAATCTGCCAAAACGCGGTTCGTTTTTGACGCGGCGCAAAGATCGCTCCCGCACCTCCGCGTGGGACAAAGCTTCTGCTGTCTGAACCAATCCGGCAGACTTCCAAGGCACCGTGAAGCATCTGATTTTCTTTTCAGATCGCTGTATGTGCCTTTCATGTTTGTATCATACCACAAAGCGGCATGAAAATCATGTAAAAAACTCTGCGAGGCTTTTTTCAGCCCTTGACAACGCCGACCGTGAACATACGCTTGACTGGTTCGACCAGATCAGACTGCTGCGCCATGACCTGATTGATGTCCTTATATGCCAGTCGGTATTCCTCTGCCACGTCATTCTTGGAGTGCTTTGCAAGGACGACATTATTCTCATGCAGATCGGTCATGACCTCCTGCACTGGGTAATTCTGCACCGCGGCAGTCCGGGAGCAGGTACGTCCCGCTCCGTGCGACGAGGACATGAAGCTCTCGGGGTTGCCCTTGCCGCGGACGATGTAGCTGTAAGAGCCCATCGCACCAGGGATGATCGCAAGCTCGCCCTCTCGTGCACGGATCGCGCCCTTCCGGTGTACCCAGACATTTTTGCCGTAGTGATGCTCCAGTGCGGCGTAGTTGTGGTGGCAGTTGATCTCACCGGTGAAAACCGGTACCGAACCGGTGTACTTCTCCACATACTTTGCGAAGATCTCCTTAACCTTCTTCAGCATGATCGCACGGTTTTCGTAGGCAAAATCCATCGAAAGCTGCATCCATTCCAGATAGCGCCGACCCTCGTCGGAATCCACCGGCAGGAACGGAAGCTGCCATGCAGGATCGACCACCGAATGCCACTTTGCATTCAGTGCTGCGGCGATCTTGTTGAAATACTGCCCGACGATATTGCCGAAATGCCGGCTGCCGGAGTGCAGCATGATGCAGCAAAGACCGTTTTCGTCCTCCTGAAGCTCAATGAAGTGGTTTCCGCCGCCGAGGGTTCCCGCCTGGAAATATCCCTCATCAAGTTGAGGGAGCAGCACCGCGTCCGCTTCATACTTCTGCATCTCTGCCTTGGCGCGGTCAAGCACCGCGGATGCCTGAGGCTGCCGATAATGCCCGAAGCCGGTCGGCACATTCCGCAGGATATCCCCGCAGATCGCCTGTACCAGATTTCCGCTGCCAGTGACTGTCTCCCGCAGCACCGAGACCGGAATATCGGTCTGGACAAAGCCCATGCCGCAGCCGATATCGACACCGACGGCATTCGGGATGACGGCATCCTCACATGCGATGACACCGCCGATCGGCATGCCCTTGCCTGCGTGGGTATCGGGCATCAGCGCAATCCACTTGAATGCGAAGGGAAGCTTGGAAAGATGCTGCGCCTGCTCGATGCATTTGGTGTCGAGCACATCTTTTCCTTCCTGCCAGATTTTCACCGGCACTGCATGCTGTTCCGAGATCACAAACATCTTTCTCAGCTCCTTTGTGTAGTTTCCGGAAGCCCTGTGCTTCCGCTGCTTGTGTTTCTCTCCTGTTCATGTGCTTAGTATATCACAGCCGGATCGGAAAATCATGTAAATTTTTCTGCGCACCGTTCCGCTGCGCTTGCATCGGACATCAAAATATGATACAATAAAAAAAACGCAAAGAGGTGAGAACATGGCAGGCTTTTCGGAGCTCATCAAAACCTTTGAAAAAACACGGGACTATATCCGCGACTTCTTTATTTACGGCTGCAAGGCACGCGGCGAATTCGTCCGCAAAAGCAGCCGCACCTACGACGACGAGAAGCGCCGCGCAGAAAGCTGGCTCGGGGACGTCATCCGCTATGATGACTCCGTACACGGGCGGCAGGTCTCCATTTCCGTAGACAGCGGGCATATTCCCGAAAACCCGCTGTATCAGGCATACGGCGCCAAAAGCTTTACGGATAATGATATCCGGCTGCATTTTCTGCTACTCGATCTGCTGGCAGACGGACAGCCGCAGAATCTCCGGACACTGACAGACCGGCTCAGCAACGAATACGCAGCCGTGTTTGACGAGCAGACTGTACGCAATAAGCTGCGGGAATATGCCGCAGAGGGGCTTCTGATCGCAGAAATGCAGGGCAAAACCGCGTATTACCGCATCGTGCCGGAGACCGCCGCAAAGCTGCTTGCAGACTGTCCGGGGATGGACGAGGCAGTCCGGTTTTATTCCGAGGACGAGGAATTCGGCGTCATCGGCGCACAGATACTCCGCAGTACCGGTCTGCGGAACGATATCTTTTACCGCAAGCACCATTATATTGTCCATACGCTCGAAGATGCCGTGCTGCCGGAATTTCTCGCGGCAGCCGCAGAAAAGCGGCGCGTCTGCTTCCGGACGTTCAGCGCAAAGACGCAGCGACGTCCGGATTCCGAGGGCGGCAGCTTTGAGGTCGTGCCGATGCAGATTCTTTCATCCGTGCAGACCGGCAGGCGCTATCTCGCGGCTTATATCCCTGAGCAGAATCGATTTCATGCGTTCCGGCTGGACTTCATCCGCAATGTGAAGCGCTCCGTACCGGAGCCGGATTATGACAAGCTGGCAGAAGCCTACCGCCGGAATCTGGCGCATGTGTTCGGGGTATCATTCGGGATGCGGCATGATCTTGGCGCAGTGGAACCGGTCAGGCTGACCATCGCACTCAATGAGTACACCGAGGGCTATATCCGCGAGCGGCTGGAACGGGAAAAGCGCATTGGTGTGCTGGAAAAATCCGGCGAGGGACTCTATACGCTGACCGTTGATGCATTCGACCCGAACGAGGTCATGCACTGGGCAAAGACGCTGATCGGCAGAATCGTGTCCGTCGAGGGCGGAACCCGGCAGATGCGCGGCAGGTTCTATTATGATATCTGCCGGATGCGGGACATGTACGGAGGTGACGCAGATGACACTGTTTCATGAGATGTACGGCGCATATTTCCGGATCGCGGCGCGGGTTCTGAAGGAAGCACCGCTGACCGACCGCCGTGTGCAGGATATTGTTGCAAAAGAGGGTTTCCGCGATTCGGTGCTCTTTGTTCCGCAAAAGCTGCTCCCGCAAAAAGACGGATCCGACTGGGGTCTGCTGCGCCGGAATCCGGACGGCACCCTTGCTGCCGTGACCAAAAACAAACCGGTCATGCCGCTGACGCTGCTGCAAAAGCGCTGGCTGAAAGCGCGACTCTCCGACCCGAAAATGCAGCTTTTCTTCGATGACGAAACATTCGCAGCGCTGACGGACGCACTTGAGGATGTTTCACCGCTGTGGCAGCCGGATCTTTTTCGGTATACCGACCGCTTTTCGGACGGCGACCCGTTCACAGACCCAGCATACAGGGAACATTTCCGTGCGCTCCTGCATGCGCTCCGCACGAAAGAATTCGTACAAATTCGGTTCCAGACAGGCGGCGGGCGACGCATGGCAATGCAGTATCTCCCGCTGGCAATCGAATATTCACGCAAAAACGATAAATTCCGCTTATGCTGCCGCAGCATCCGAGGAAACCGGCTCGCCGGCAGCGGAATAATCAATTTAGGCAGAATCGAGCAGGTCACTGAAACCGGCAGGCACTATGATGGCGAGATCTCGCTGACAGATTACTTTCAGTTGCGCAGAAACCGAACACCCGTGACCGTACGCGTGACAACCGAGCGCAATGCCGTCGAACGGTTTCTCATGGAATTCGCTTCCTACGAAAAGCACACCGAGCGTGACGTGGAGACCGGAACCCTCACCGTACAGCTCTATTACGATAAGCAGGACGAAACCGAACTGCTGATTCAATTGCTGAGCTTCGGTCCGGTTCTGGAGATTCTCGGGCCGCCGGATTTCCGCGCGCAGGCAGCGGATCGGGTGCTCCGGCAGTACGAGATGCTCGGATTGAGCAAAGAGGCGCAGGACGCACCGTGATAAAAAAAGCGAACCGGATTTTTCTCCGGTTCGACAGACTGATGAGTCCCCAATCGGGGACTCATTTTAGCCTTGAGAGCGGAGCAGCTTTCATAACGGCATTTTTCAATTTGTTTATTATATCTATTGAAATTTATAACCAAATATGCTATAATAGAAAAGCGGGCAAATCAGCCCGCTTTTCAACTTATCATCCGAAAGGAGACATCTTATGAAACTTTACATCACGAAAGCAATCGCAATCGCCGCGGCACTCGCCGTATTCGGTACCGGCAGTCCGCGCATCAGTCCGTCCGCGGCAGATGTTCTGCGCGGTGATCTGGACGGCGACGGCAAGGTCAGCGTCGAGGACGCACAGCTGACGCTCAACGCATATGCGCAGACCGTCGCAGGCATGGACAGCGGTCTGACGGAAACGCAGAAAGCCGCTGCCAATGTCAACGGAGACAAGGAGGTTTCCGTCGAGGATGCACAGCTGATACTGCTCTATTACGTCAACAATACGCTCGCAGGCACCGCTGTCACATGGGAATCGCTGCTCAGCCCTGAAAAGCCCGAAAACCGTTTTCCGAACAGCGACGAACAACTCACCGTACTCTGCTGGACCGACGACGACATCCATAAGATGTTTGAGCACTTTACCGAAGCATATCCGCAGTATAAGAACAAAGTGGAATATTGGAATGTCGGCAGCGCCGGCGGAGAATCCAGAGAGATGTATGCCAGCTATTTTGCAGGCAACGAGGATGTTGACCTTTACGTCACGGAGTTTAACTGGCTGCGCGATTATACTGACAATGACGAATATTCCGCACCGATCACCGATCTCGGCTTCTCGGAATCCGATTTCAGCGGCAATTATCCCTATACGCTGACAATCGGAAAGAATGCAAACGGTGTGCTGAAAGCCGTCACATGGCAGGCAACGCCGGGCGGCTATGTATACAGAAGCGACCTTGCAAAGAAGTATCTCGGCGTCAGCACGCCGGAGGAAATGCAGCCGCTCGTCAAGGACTGGGATGCATTTACGGAGACCGCAGCAAAGCTCAAAACCGCATCCGACGGCAAAACTGCTATGGCTGCGACCTTTGCCGGCACCGCATTCCCGTGGACACAGGGCAAACACAGCGCATGGACCGATGCAGACAATAAGCTGCAAATCGGAAAGGATGCCGAGGCATTCTATCAGCGCATGACCTCGTTCCGGAAGAACGGATACATTACCGATGCCGAACAGTGGAGCGATGACTGGTACACGGTCGGACAGAATGACCGCACCCTCGGTTACTTCTTCACGACATGGTGTCTCTTTGAAGGTTCCATGCTGAGCAATGTTGAGGGTGATGTAAACGGCAAAACTTACGGTCTGTACAACATCACCGAAGGTCCGGCGGCATGGTATTGGGGCGGCGCCTTCCTGACGCTTTCGCCCAAATGCAATTCCGGCAAGGCGGCACATGATTTCATCGAGCATTTTGTCGTCAATCCGGATACCATGGCTTCCTATGCGGAGAAAACCGGCGAATTTGTCAACAGCTCCGCTGCCATGCAGAAGGTGAAGCGGTCGAATCCGCTGCTCGGCGGTCAGTCTGAGATTGCTGTTCTCGACCGGAACGCAAAGGCGCTTGACATCTCCGAAAACTATTCGAGACTTGATTACGATCTTTCATGGAGTTTTATGCTTGCCGCAAAAAGCGCGGATACCTATGAAGATGCCGTACTCGCATTCAAAAAGGAAGCAGCAAAAACCGAAGATCTGATTGTTGAATGACAGAACCGCTGTCAGATTCGATACTTTCATAAAAGCATCCTGCAAGCAAATGCAGACTACAGCGTCCGTACCGGTTTCCTGTACGGGCGCTGTTCCGTTATGCAGCCCCATGATTCCTTCAAAAAGCCGCCGTCTGATCTAAATTCGGACGGCGGTTTCCTTTGTATCCCTGCTTGGCGGATTCGTCGATTTTCTCCACCGGAAATCGCTTTTGTGAGTTCACATAGTGCATAGATTAATGTATAATGGCGCAAAAGAATTGTATAAACAGAATAACAGTATACGCAGAGGATACCCCCTTCATCCAAAGCGTGTACATGACAGAAAGGGAAAGGTGGTTGAAAATGCTGAATCGGAAACGCAGGATATCTGTTTATGCGGCATTCGCTGTGACCGCATCGGCAGTATCAGGTATCATGCCGGTGCCGTTTGTTCCCGCACCGGCGTATGTCTCCGCGCAGAGCGTCGAATATGAATGCGTGACGCCGCCGGAAGGCTACGATCAGGAGCGTGCGGATACCGCAAAGGGCAAGGTCTCGGAGATCACATATCACTTAGAAGCAACGCACAGCGACCGCACTGCGCTGGTCTATACGCCGCCCGGTTATTCGGAGAAGCAGAAATATGCGGTCTGCTATATTCTGCACGGCATCGGCGGCGACAGCGGCAACTGGATGGCAGGCTGGGGCGGCAGAGCCAATGTCATGCTGGACAATCTGATCGCGGACGGCAAGCTGAAACCCATGGTCATTGTCTCGCCGAATACGAACGCCGAGGGCGAAGGCGTCTGGGACGGCTACGAGAATTTCACGAAGGACCTCATCGAGAAGCGTATCGGAACATGAAATATATCTCCTGTCTTGCATTATATATGATAATATGATATAAGCAGGCAGTGCCTGCATCCGTTTTATCTCCCATGCAGTTCATTGTCCGAATCTTTTTCCGGTTCCCCTATTGCATTTTCTTATGTTATATGATATAATATAAGGACATAATCTTTCCGACTGATGAGAAAGGACAGGAGGTTTATTCATGAAGCAATTACAAAAAGGCGCCCTGATCTGCGCACTCAGCTTTGCTGTAACTGCCGCTGCCGCGTGTATGCCGGACCGCATCGGCGGGTTTACGGCTGCCGCAGAAGAAAACGATGAACATATCGAGGATGAAAACGAACTGCTCACCTATTCGGTTTATGCCGATCATGCAGCGGTCTACTGCTGCAACGAGGACTATACAGGCGTGGTCACAATTCCGTCTGTATTTCAGGGCAAACCGGTCACGGTCATCGAAGAATATGCGTTTTCGGATATCAAAGGCATCACAGCCGTTACCGTTCCGGCAGGCGTGACGCGCATTGAAGAGTGTGCGTTTTCGGGCTGCACGAATCTGACTGACATTACACTTCCGGAAAGCGCGACATGGTTCGGCGGTCTGACATTTGAAGATACACCGTGGCTTGAGAATCAGCGAAAAACGGATCCTCTGGTCATTGTCAATCATGTTCTGGTCGATGCAGCGACGACCAGCGGCAATGTCACTCTGCCGGATAGTCTGACCGGTATCGGCGGCGGAGCTTTTTATGAGAATAAAGCGCTCACAGGCGTCACAATTCCCGAAAGCGTCAGCGTCATCGGAAGGGGCGCATTCAGCGAATGCATCAATCTGAAAGGCGTAGTCATTCCGACTGGTGTGAAAACCATTGAATACGGCGCATTTAATAAATGCCCACTGAATAACGTTGTCATTTCCAAGAGCGTTGATTCCATTGAGGATCTTGCATTCGGGCTCAGCGGCAATGCAAATATCTATATATACAATCCGGACTGCAAAATCGCGGATACAGAAGGCGCAATCCAAGCGGAAACCGGTTATTTTACTGAACACTGCTGTATTCACGGCTATGCAGGCTCTACCGCCGAACAGTACGCGAACAAGCACGGATTTACATTCTCCGCGCTGGATGATACCCAGACTGATCCTGCACTGCTCTCTGTTGTCTCCGGCGACTTGGATCAGAATGCAGTCGTCAGTATTGAGGATGCACAGCTTGCACTGAATGCCTATACAAACAGCATGGCAGGGCTGGACAGCGGTCTGACGGAAGCGCAGAAAGCCGCAGCCGATGTCAACGGAGACAATGAGATTTCCATTGAGGATGCACAGCTGATCCTGCTTTATTACGTCTGCAACACACTCGCCGGCATTCCGACTTCATGGAACGAGCTGTGCGGCAAATTCCATGCGGAGTATATCCGTATCCACTGGAACAGCGGAATCGAACCGCACGTTCAAAAGATCACTTCACGCCGGGAGCTCGATGCATACATCGCGGAAACGAATGCCTTTTCAGCTGAGAAAGCCGCTGCTTATTCAGAAGAATGGTTCAGCGGACATAATCTGCTCATCGCGGTGTTCACGGAAACCAGCGGTTCAATCAGACCTCTGGTGACCGACATCACGGAAGATACTGTCATGATTGAAGAGCACTTCCCATTGATCGGGTCAGACGATATGGCTGCATGGAATATCCTGATTGCAGTGGACAAATCCATGAAGCTGTCTGATCAGATCGGCATGGCGTTCACGTCGGTTCCGACAGGGGCTTATTGAAGCCGCAAAACAGCTGCGTCAATTTCAATATATATATGCAAGGACGGGACCCCTTTCGGGATCCCGTCCTGTGTTTTATTTGGTATAGCCGTTATCTTTGCACCATTTTGCGGCGGCAGAGCCTTCCGGCGCGGTCACTGTTTCCAGTGCCGTACAACCCGCAAACAGATCACTGCCGATTTCCGCAAGTCCGCTGCCGAGTTTGGCACTTTTCAGTGCTGTACAGTCTACAAATGCACCGGTTCCGAGCGAAACAACCGAATCCGGAATGGTGATTGTTTCGAGATTCTGGCAGTCATAAAACGCTCCGTCATCAATCGCGGTCACTTTATCATGCAGAACGATCTGCTTCAAATCACGGTTATGCGCAAAGGCATCCGCAGCAATCTGATTACAGGCGGTTGACACCGTATACTGTTCCTGATCTGTGAAGCAACGGTACAGAATCCCGGCAAAATACATCTCACCATGTCTGATCTGTACATCTTTTTGCATTTCGGTACCGTAAAAAGCCTGCAAACCGATCCGTTTCAGCTGACTGTCTCTGTTCACAGAAAAGCTCCGTAATGTGCGGCAGCAGGTAAATGCATAATCGCCGATCTCTGTCACGGTCTCCGGAATATAGATGCTTTTGAAAGATTCCTCTGCAACACACTGTGTTCCGTTTCCGATCACGGCTACGGTTTTTCCGTCAATCGATGCAGGAATATAACAGGTATTCTCAGAAAAATCTTCCGGCACAGCGATAAAGTCAATGCAGATCGTATCCGTATCTGGAATCACATGGTAGGTCAGACCGACAGGGGTACAGGTGATTACGCCCTCACTGATCAGTGTTTCGAGATTGCTGTTGTATAAACCTATGACATTCACAGGCACCGTATTTTTCGTATAATTACCGTCTGCATCCAGCAGATATCCGAGCGAATGCGAACCGTATGAAAGACTCGATGAATGATATGTCAGTTCTTTCAGCTTCGGGCAGTTGAGAAATGTATCCGTATTGACACTGAATGTTTGCTTTGTCATAGATGTGACGGATTCCAGCGCCGCGCAGTCTGCGAATGCTCTTTCATATACTGTGGTCAGCTTTTCCGGCAGCAAAACCGAAACAAGCGCCGAACAGCCGCGGAATGCAGCTGCACTGATGCAACCACATTCCGCCGGAAAACGGATCGTTGTCAGTGCGGAACAGCCGTCAAATGCTTCTCCTCCGATCCATGTGATTTTGTCGTTCAGTTCAATGTTTTTCAGCGACGTACAGTTCTTGAAGCAGGCATTCGGCACCTCGGTCATCTTATCCGGAATTGAAAACGATGTCAATGCCGTGCAACCCTCAAAAGCGCCGGTATACATATATTCGAGACTGCCCCATGTGCTGATATTCAAAGACGTACAGCCGCGGAATCCGCCCCGGTTGATATAGCGGATGTTTTCCGCCGGAAGCGATGTCAAAGCAGTGCATCCGTCGAAGCAATCGTTTGGAATCGATTCAATTTTGTTGCTGAACTTTACTGTTTTCAGATGCGCAGCATTGCGGAACGCACCATCCGGCAAATACGCAATCGTATCCGGCAGCGTGACCGTTTCGACACTGCTTCCGGCAAACGCATCAGCCCACAGTCCGGCAACCTGCAAATCACCGCTTTTCTCGGGGATATTCAGTTCTTTTGCCTTCGGATCACAACCGGTGACATACAGCGAATTGCCGGTTCTTGTATAACTGATGCCGTTTTCACTGATTGTGACGGCTGTCGTTGTGGTCGTTGTGATACCTGTCTCAACCGGTACGGTCGTTGTCACGGCAGGCTCAATCAGCGTCAGATGAATGCCTGCCTTTTCGGCAGATGCAGCAGTCAGCGAACCCTTCTGTGCCTGATAAACCGTGCTGCTCTCCCGATACGGCTGATCTTTGATCTCACCGATGTTCGGCGGGAGCTTGATCTCTTTGAGCGCCGTACAGCCGGTAAAGCAGTGCATGGAGAATACAGTAACCGTATCCGGAATGGAAACAGATGTCAGCTTTTCACAACGCTCAAATACAGATGAATCCAGTATTGTAATCCCGTTCGGCAAAGTTACTGCTGCCAGCTCCTTGCAGCAGGAAAACGCGGCATACTCAAGCGATGTAACTGTATCCGGAATATGAATCTCTTTCAAAGGTGTCTGATGAAACGCACTGCTGCGGATCGTTTGCAGCGCAGACGGCAGTTTCACGGATTCCAATGCCGTACAGTAAAACGCTGAAGCACCGATATATGTCACGCTTTCCGGAATCTGTACGGATTTCAGTGATGTACAATTCTGACAGAGCGAATTGGATACTTCAAGGAGTGCATCCGGCAGGAGCAGCTCCGTCAGTGCAGTACAGCCCTTGAATGCACCCTCTCCGACAGACGTCACACTCTGCGGAATGCTGATCTGTTTCAGCGCAATGCAGTTTTCAAATGCCTGCCTTCCGATCAGATGTACGGTTTGCGGTAATGTAATCGTTTCCAGTGCTTTGCAGGATGTGACCATGCTCACAGGAAGAATAGTAATATGCGCAGGAAGCGTCACTTTTTTCAGCATTCCGCAGCCGGACAGACAAGCCTCGCCGAGTGTTCTGACCGTATCCGGAAATACGATTGATTCAAGTCCGGAGCCGCTGAATGCATGCGCCCCGACTGTGTTCAGTTTCTTCGGGAGATGAATACCGGTCAGCGCCGTGCAGCCTGCAAATGCATAGTCTTTCAGTTCTGTGATATGCTCCGGCAGCGTGATGTCTTTCAGTGCAGTGCAGCCCGAAAACATTTTCGCCGGTACTGCAGTCAGCGTATTCTGATCCGAGATTCCGGCTTTTTCCAATGCAATGCAATTAAAAAATGCCTGTTCACCGATTCCGGTGAGAACGGAAGGAATCTCCAGCGATTTCAATGCGGTACAACCGGAAAATGCCTCATTACCGATCGAGCGGACAGTGTTCGGAAATGTAAGCTCTGCCAGTTGTTTGCAGTTCTTGAATGCCTGTGCCGGAACAGCCGTTGCTTTTTCCGGCAGATTGAGCGTCGTGACGCCGGTATTCGAGAAACAGCCGTCATTGAGGATCGCACTTCCAGCAAACCGGAATGTTCGGATGCCGGTACAGTCTCCAAATGCATACATACCGACTGAGCAGCCGTTCGGGATCATCAGCTCCGGTCCAAGCTGATTACAGCCGCAAAATGCAAACGAGCCAATCGCCGTCAGTTCCTTCGGGATTTCAAGTTCCAGAGAAGCACAGTCCTGGAAAAAACTGCCCGGAACGGATTTCCATGTTCCGTGCCAGTCAAATCTGCGCAGTTTCCGGCAGCGGTAGAACAAACCTTCCGGAAGTTTATAGTTTTCGATGCTGTCTGTCAGGCAGACATAAACCAAATTGCCGCAGCCGTAGAACATGTAATCCGACAGTCGGATATCCGACGAAATATAAAGCCGCTGAATGCAATTCACGCAGCTGAACGCATTGCTTGCATAACTGATATCTGCGGAGAGTCCTAAATTCCGCAGCATTCCGATATACTGAAACGCCTCGGAGCCGACCGATTTCAGTGCGGCAGGCAGATGATCGAGATAAAGGGAAAAGCATCCGGCAAAAGCAGAATTGCCGATTTCTGTCACAGTCTCCGGCATATCTGCGTGCTCCAGCTGACTGCATTCGTAAAACAGCTTTGCCGGAATCACGGTCACGCTCTCCGGTATCCTGACAGTCCGGAGCGTGCTGCGAACATCCTGAAATGCATAGCTTGTAATCGCGGTGACCGGACAGCCTTCCACCTGCTCCGGAATGACTGCATCCGGCGCCGTGCTGTTCCATCTGAGCAGCGTCGCCTTGCCGTCCATGATCTCATAAGTAAAATCTTTCTGCGTGTCATCCGCGGTGGTCGTGGTCACTGTCTGCGCAGAAGATGTTGCCGCAGATGTGACGGTTGTCTGACCGCTTGTGACGACGGCAGCCTTGGTGGTTGTCTGCGCGGTTGTGGTAACAGCAGCCTTGGTCGTCGTCTGCGCGATTGTGGTGGCGGCAGCCTTGGTGGTTGTCTGTCCGCTTGTCGTTGCAGAAGCCTTGGCAGTCGTCTGCGCGGTTGTCGTCGCAGAAGCCTTGATTGTCGTCTGCGCGGTTGTCGTTGCAGAAGCCTTGGTCGTCGTCTGCGCGGTTGTCGTTGCAGAAGCCTTGGTTGTCGTATTGACCGCAGATACAGTCGTTGCCGCGACAGTGGTTGTCCCCGGCACAGTTTCAGCAGCAGTGACTGCTGCAAAGCGAACCGCCGGATTTGTCAGTCCGGACTGCGGAACCTGTACCCTTGCATCGACAGAAGCCGTATGCATCGCGGCAGCGGCCATCACCGCCGCAGCAAATGCAGCAGCAGTGCGGCGCAGCTTCCGTGCAGAGCCTATGTTATTCAGCTTCATGATTCGCACCTCCGTTTTGTTTTTTATCTAAGAATTCCCGGAAGTCTGCCGGTGCGGTTTCTGCCACACAGCCGGCATAGTATTCCAGAATCGTCATCGCATCCATCAGGTCAATACTGCCGTTCTGATCGACATCGGCAGACTGTTCCTGTGAATAGGTCAGACCGGTATCCGGAAGCTCCGTGATGATTCTGGTATAACTGTTCAGCGCAAGCATCGCATCTTCCAGATCGACTTTGCCGTCCAGATTGATATCACCGATTTTGAACGGATCCATGCCGCTGTCGGAAATCAGCACATAATCTGAATTGCTTTCGGGATCAGCATCCTCAATATCCGTTTCCGCCGTGATATGAACGAGATCACGGTAAATACCGCCAAGCATATCCTCCGCATCCAACTGCCAGAGAACCGTGGTCTGCGGTGCAATCTCATTTGTATACAGCGTCAGTGTATCCTCCTCTGCCTGCTCCGGACGAATACGGATCGACGCAGAAGCCGGTACAAGACTCCGGTTCGTCGCATAGATCGTCACCAGCGTCTTGTCGCCGATATAAGTCAGATCAGTCGATACTGCAATATCCGTCTTTGTGAGATCAAGCTCTGCTGCATTGTTGTCAGGTGTTCTGTCACTGCCGGAGGTGCTGACGGCAATCGTATAGACCGCTGCTGTCGGCAGCTTCGGGAGCACCGGCTCAAAGGTGACTGTTTCCGTATTGCCTGAGATGATCTTTGCAGCCTTTGTATCGGCTGCAACCTCGTTGCCTGCCTCATCCAGAATGCGCAGGGTCAAGGATTCGACCGGTACTGTGCCGTCATTGGAAATCTGCGTCCTGATCGGGAACTTCTGTCCGGCTTCCAGAGATGAAACCGAAAATGCTGCCTCAGCAAGACGGATATCCTCGGTTTCACGGAGCACACCGCCGGTCAGGGATGTTGCATATGCGGGATGTTCGCCGCTGTTTTCCACCGTCGTGCGCGCCATAGCATAAAGCGTTTCACCGCTGACATCTGCAAGCGAGAGCGATTCGTAATATAAGTTCTCTCCGGCTTCGATACAGACCGGTGCAGTGAACTTCTTTGTCTCCGCATCATACTGCGTACTGAACAGTGCAGAGGCATCTGAGACGTTCGAGAGGAACAGAATCCGGTCACCTGCAATCGCAAAACGATTGGAGATAAAGCAATCCTCGCTGCTGCATATCACCTCGGCTTTGGTCAGATCTTCGGACGCATACAGACTGCCGTCCTGATACCAGACCAGACCGGATGCATCTCTGCCGGGGATTTTTGCAAACTGCGGTGCATCAATCTGACCTGCTGCAAGTTTCAATGTTTCACTGGAAAGCGATGTGAGATACAGACCCGCTTCGGCTGTACCGTCTTCCGCAGCTTCTGCGCAGGTATATGCAAGAACCGGTTCACCGGCTGCATTCTGTCCGCAGGTCATGGAGCAGATCATCGGGAGATTCTCTGCCAGAACAACCGGCGTATCCCAGCCGTCTGCGGTTTCCTTTGCGCAGAGGATTCGGTTGCTGCTGTCATTGCCGAAGATATCACCGTTTGCATTGGACTGCCAGACCAGATAGGTCGTGCCGTCCGCTGCTTGTGCAAGCTTCGGCTTGCATGCGACGCCGCCGTCCTTATTGATTTCTGCGGTACGGAAATCGGTAAAGCCACCTGCTTCTGCGTCAAACTTTGCTGTCTTGAACACAAGGCTGCTGAATAATTCGCTCAGTTCCGGCGATTCGCCGTCTGCATAGACTTTACCGGATTCCAGATATGCAAGACGGATGCCGTCTTTGCCTGCAAGCAGCATCGGCGAGGAATCTGCGTTGCCGTTGTCATCGACCGCCTTCGGCTCGGACCATGTCTTTGTACTGCTGTCATAGCGCGACCAGACTGCATACGGCGCATTTTCAGCACCGCGCGCAACATCTTTCACGATCCAGACCATGACCGTATTTGTGCCGTCACATACAATGACCGGTGCTGAACCGTTGGAAATGCCGCTTTGCAGCTCCGTCAGAGCTTCACCAAGCTGCGCATTCCACGCGCCTGCCTGCGGGATCATATCCGCAGTATACGGCATATAAGCAGCTGCATCCTTCGATGCCTCTTCGACCGTTCTGCCGTCCTCAGTCTGTAATCTCACGAGGTACATCGGCGGTCTGGAAGCAGCAGATACCTGATCCGCATTCGACCAGAGCAGTGCCTTGCCTTGCAGCAGCGTCAAATCCAATTTTGCAAAATCCATTGCCGTAACTTCAATGCCCACTTTTCCGTCTAATTCTAGTTTATCAAACGGATAAGTGTCAAATTTTCCGTCAATATCCGATTCTTCCTTCGTGAAAAGGAAACCAAGCGATCCGTAGATGATCGCATTCAGTGCTTCGCCGACCTGCCAGCCTGCTTCTGCTCTGGCGCCCAATGCGGCCTCCCAGCCGTACTTCAAATGCTCAGGCAGTTTGACGCGAAGATTCGATTTTTCATCAAATGAGATCTCCGGTTCATAAATTACCTCTAAGGAAAATTTGCCCTCCGCAAACAGATCGAGTTCTGCGCCCAACGGCAGAACAATCGGTACCGGATTCAGTTTGCCTTTTGCGGACAGCTCCGGATTACCTGTCAATTTGACAGATACTGCACGATTCAGCGCGGTATCAAAGACCACACCAAATTTTACCGTAAACTTAAATTCTCCCTCTAAAAACGGAGGTGTACCGATTCCCCATTTGAACGGTTTCATGAACATTACCATACTTCCGTATTCAAATGTATTTTTATCCGGATCACGCTTGAAGTAAGAGCCTGCACCGAAATCGTTCTCTTCAAAACTAAACTGACCTTCCGGCAGTACAGGATCCGGCAACAATGCCATTGCACCGGTGCAGTTCATTGTAAAGTCTGCGATTGCCTCTTTCAGGCATTCCGGTATCCAGTCAAGCGGAATTGTAAAGCACCAGTCCTGTGTCTGGACGCTTTCTACTATTGCATCACTTGCCTGCTTTACCATTTCATTTGAAAGCGGATCATCCGGGTTCAGATTGATGAAATTCAACCCGATCCGTGTATCAACCGGATCACCCGTTGTCGTTTTGACGCGGATAAACACCGGACGGTCTGCGATAAATGAGGACGGTTTCAGATCTGTGAATGCAAAGGTATTGCCCGTGCTTTCTGTCACTTTGACCGGTTCTTTTCTCCCCTCCTGCCAGAGCTCATATGCAGAACCAGGATTCGCAGAAGTACCGGTAATCGAGAACTTGCCTTCATCAAACACGCTGATCGTGTGCTGCTGCGTCAGGAGATTGACCTGATTTTCGCTGTCGCTGTATCTTGCACGGTTTACGGCATAGTCATCCGCTTCATAATTGCCGTCCAGCAGGATCGTTTCACTGTATTTGACAAGCGACTGCGAAAAACGGAAGTTTTTGTCATCATAGATCAGATACTGCTCCGAATCCGGTGTAACAAGAATGCGGTAATCCTGCCCGCTTTCACCGCGCGGAACAATCACTCTGCCCTTCTCATCCGAGATGCACGGTGTCATGACAGGTTTGCCTTCATTGTTCTGCTGATACATCTCAAATTTCGCATTTGCAATCGGTTCGCGGTTCTTGTTTCTGATCAGGAACAGGAAGTCCTTTTTCTGATCGAACGCGATACCGTAAAGAATGTTGTCCTCATCTTCGATCTTGACATGTTTGACTGCAACACGCACATTTTTGCTGTTCGCAGTTGCTTTGATCTCCGATTCGGTCTTTTTATAGATGCCGTCGATGCTCTCAGAAAGGACATTGACGATCTTATACACAAAGCTGAGCTTCTGTCCCGGATGCAGCACCGGCACCTTCTCCGGCGAATCTACGATCAGTGCTACACCGTTCGTATCAATGATGCGTGTCTGATACAGCTCAGACTTGACATCCGCTTCCCCTGCTGCCTGCGAGAGCACATCCCCGAACGATGCATCGACCTTGTTCATATCAGATGAAGTATTGTTTTCAACCACGATCTCAGCAATCAGATTCTTCTTGCGGATAACCGGATCAAAGTTGATCTGAACGGATGCAGCTTCGTTTCCGTTGACCGAAATCTTCTTATCTGACTGAAAATGCATGGAAACATGCTCTTTGAACGGCTGAAGCTCCGCCGTGAAATCGGCACTGATGTCATAGTCCCCGCTGCGGTCGCCGCGGACTATCCAGCTGACCTGACTCTGCGAACCGCCTTCAATCGTGCCGAGACTGACAGTACGCGGCTGAGATGCAGGCGTATGCTCCACAAGCGAGAGCCCTTCGGGCAGATTCAGCGAAGCAACGCTGTTCGTCAGCGAAAACTCCTTCGAGGCATTGTTCAACACGATCATATCGACCTTGAAGAACTCCTTGAGGAACTGCACATTTGCAGGCACACGCATCAGAACAAGCGTCTCAACGTCTTTGGAGATTTCCTTGATCTGATAATGATAATCACTGACATTTTCATCCGTTCCGGTTCCGGTGCCCCTTCCGCTTCCGCCGCCGTGGCCGCTGTATACCGGAGGCGCCACGGCCTTTTTGCCGTCGGCATCATAATAGATCGTAATATGATCTGTCACGGTTGAAGTGATCTGATAGGAAAGAGAAACATCAATTTTGACCAGATTGCAGTTTTCCGGATCCTTGACATCAATACCCGCTGCCTGAATCTCCGCAAGGGACATCCGGTTGACCGTGAAATCCGCCTTTACGAGCTGCTCCGGCTGCACGGTAAACGGAAGCTCCGTGACAGAATCCGGTGTCACGGTGCAGATTTTCCGGACGGGAAGATAACCTTTATCAAACACACCGAATTCATGCGTTCCTGCCGTGCACGGGATCAGCGCAGTACCGTTTGTGTCCGTCCGGTAGCGAACCTGCTGATCCGTTCCGATATCGGAATAGACCGTGATATTTGCAGCCGGTAAACCGTCCGTTTTGGTGACCTTCACTCGTACCTTTCCGGCTACGGACGGTTCGGCAACCGTGACAGTACCCGTTTCCGTACCGGTCATGCCGGATTTGTTCGATACAGTCAGTGTCACGGTATACGTGCCGGTTTTCAGATATTTATGTGTAAAGACTGCGCTTTCAACAGAGCCCTTCTCTGCGCGCTCGCCGTCACCGAAGTCAATCACAAGCTTTGTGATATCTGATGCTTTCATGGAATCCGTAGCGTCATAGCTGTATTCTGCGCCAAGCACCTGAGAAGGCGTATAGTACAGAACCGCCTGCGGTCTTGCTTCGGTCCTGATCGGGTCGAGCGTGACGGATACACTGTTGCCGTTATCCATGACCGCTTCAATGCGGTAAATCAGATCACCGCCGTCATAAAGCTTATCATCAATGCAGACGTACTCTGTGCCGTCCTTTTGCGGATCGACCCTGCCGACGCAGTATTCGCTGCCCTGAGAGCCGGTTTTGCGGTATACATAAAATGCACTGACACCGGAGGCATCCGGACAGGTCCAGCTGACGGTCACCTGATTGTTTTCCGGCTTGACTGCAAAGTTTTTGATCTCCGCCAGTTTATCATCGACCTGAAAACCGAATTCACGCTCCGCCTTGTTGCCTGCCGCATCCGCAGCCGTCACCATAATGTTCACGCCGCTTGCCAGCAGAACCTCCTCCGGCAGTACCGCGCGTACAAGCAGCTCGGTGCCGGCAGAATTGACTTTTACCTGCTCGGTTTTCAGTGACTTCCATTCATCGGTTTCCTTGCAGCGGTAAGCCGCGCTGACAGAAGCAATACGGATATTATCTGAAGCAAGGATTTGCAGCGTATGATGTGCAGAGCAGACAATTTCGTTCTGTGAAATGCTGCATGTCCGGATCACAGGCTTTTCCGTATCCGGCGTGCGTTTCAGTTCGTCCGTATAGACCGGCGTACTGAGATTGCCCGCAGTATCAATCGCCGTGATCCGGTAGCAATATGTATGATTCGGCGCAACCTCTTTATCCTCGAATCTGCTTACGCTGATGCGGTCTGCAAGCAGCCTGAATGCAGTATCCGTCTTACTCTTTCCGCATTCCACACGGTATGTGACCGGCTCCGTGTTGTCTCCGGATTGCCATGTGATCACATTGACAGCCGGCTGGACAGATGCAGCGACATTTTTCGGTGCAGGCGGCGCTGTATTGTCCACGTCAATCTCATAAATCTTTGCTGTTTTCGGATCGCCGGTATTGCCGTTCTGATCTTTGGCATATGCGCGAAGATACAGCTTACCCTCTTTCAGAGATGAATCACTGAGACTGAAAACTGCCTGCTTTGTATTTGCTGCACTCAGCTGCTTCCAGTTCTTCTGATCCTGCGAGTATTCCAGATAGACTGCACTCACCTGAGAAATGTCTTCTGCGGAAACCGTGACTGTCAGCGGCACCTTTGCCGATGCGACAGACGGCTTTGCACTGATCGCAGAGATCACAGGCGGCTCTG
>JAEEGL012232309.1_pt1 | contig 22726 bp, 25 predicted proteins | sample 9134231 | NCBI WGS metagenome assembly JAEEGL01 (sample SAMN16246548, study PRJNA631951) | gut metagenome | biome: gut microbiome; feature: rumen; material: fiber-attached | host: Bos | place: Iran: Karaj | collected 2018-10 | reverse complement strand
TATCGATGCTGTAGACGGGTTTATCGGATTTGGGGTCGAAGCGGTAGACCTCCTCCTTCTTCCACATCTCCTGCCAGCGTTTCTCGATGGCAGCGGAATCATATTGCGACATAAGATGCGGTAAAATCCCATCCATTATAAAGTAAACGCAGGCGCGCACGTGCTGTTCACTAATTAAGGGAGAGAATACGACGGTTTATATACCAAACCGATATGGAACACTCATGTTCTCTACAGAAAGATCGGACTTCGGTTCGACGATCATCGGGTACTTCCTTTCGGCAATTGTCCTGTTGTTCGGCGGACTCACGCTCATGAACTTGCAATTCGACTGGTTCCCATATACCGAATACATGCCCTTCTCAGTACTCGCCCTGCTCCTGATCTGTGCATCGGCAGTAGCACTCTGGAAGGCATACATCATCGACGGTATCACATTCATGGTCGTCGGTCTCACGTCATTCGCGTTCGCCACAAGTAACGAGCATGTGTTCCTCATCATCGTAGCTGTCGCCGCTGCGGCAACGGCATTCATGTCGATCAGGGTCGGAGATGTGTTCGTATGCGGTGTCAACGTAACTCTGGGTATCGCGAGCCTTATCGGTGCGCTCTCGGTCAATGTCGATTTCTTCGTCGACAACCCCGTCATCTCAGCGATATTCCTTGTCATCTCGGGCGTTATCGCAGGATACCTCTGTATCAGTGACTGGATGCTCGTTCAGGACATCTCCATGGATTACGAGGATGAGATGTTCGGCGACGACTGCTGCTGTGACGATGAGGAATACTCATGCGGATGTCACGACGGCGAATGCCAGTGCGGTGACGACTGCGACTGCGGCGACGACTGCGAATGTCACTCTCACAAAGAAGAGTGCCAGGCAGACGAAAAAGAGCAGTGAAAACGAAGCCCTCCGGGGCTTCTTCCTTTAATTATTGAGAGATAAATTGTTTGAAGATGCCCTTCCCGGAGGAAGGACATCATAGGACTCAGCGCTTGTCCTTCCTCTTGCGGAAGGTCGTGTGGGTGTCCTTCAGGTCGATGACCATCGCCGTCATCTTCTTCATCAGATCGCTGACTGTCTTTATCAGATCCCAGTCGACCTGCTTGACGCTGATGGTACGGCCGTTGAAGATCAGCTTCCCGCTGACGCTGTACTTGCTTCTGTCGCCCTTCTCGTTGTACTTGGCGACGTTGATGTACAGTGCCTCCGGAATGCCCATCTTCTTGATCTTCTCGACCTCTTTGCCGATCTCATCGTAGAGCGCTGCGGCCAGGGGCTTGTCCGCATCGTCCAGACCGCTGATCTGGACGAACATGTAGTCCCTCTCCTTGCAGATCGAGATCAGTTCGACGATATCGAACTGTGTCAGTATACCTACAAGTTCGCCGTTCTCCGTGACAGGCAGTGTCGAGAACTTGTTGTCGGACATCACCTTGACGGCGCTGCCGATGCTGTCGTCCCAGTCCACCGTCGAGACTGCTGACTTGCATACAGATTCGACGGTGACGGATGCCTTCTTGTTCTTACCGGAGATATCTCCGATGGTCCTGCTGTCATCCTTCCAGTTGTTGTCGATGACCTCTTTCATTCCGACGATACCGACGGGCTCGCCCGCACTGTTGACGACGGGGACGGTCCTTATGTCCAGGTCCCTCATGATGTCCAATGCGTCGCTCAGCATCGCTGTGTCGTCCACGCTCTCCACCGGAGTGGTCATGATCTCCCAGACCTTGATCTCGTTGAATGCCTTGATACCGGCGACAACATCGATCAGCTGGTTCCTTCCGACCACACCGACGACCTTCTTCTTGTTCGGACTTACGACAGGTACCTGCCTCGTGTTGTTCACGATCATCAGGTCCGCTACATCGGTGATGCTCGATTCCTTCGTGATCACAGGAGGTGTCTTCACGAAGTTCTCCACCTTCGAATCCAGGCCCACGTTCTTCTTTCTGAGGATGACACCGTAACTAATCGTTCCGATGTATTCCCCGTCCTCGATGACGGGTATGTCCTGGTAACCGGTTTCGCGCATCAGTTTCAGCGCATCCATGACCTTATCGCCCGACTTCACCGTCGGGAAATCTGCGTCCATAATGTCTTCGATCTTCTTGCTCTCGATCTGGGATCTGAGCATGGAGATCTTCTTCAGGTCTTGAAGGTCTTTTACTCCCACCTTTTCACCTCGTATAGGATATCTGAATGTTAAGGATATAACGATTGTCAATTTTTAAGTGGTAAAATATTCTGATATGAATTTTTTTGACCCATGCTGGCCTACATGGTATAAGACAAAGAATACGAGGGCTTTCGGCCCTCGGAAATTGAAAGGTTTTTAATATCAGAGCGATGCGAAGGGCATTCCCGCGAGCAGTTTATCGATGATATCCTTCGCTTCGGATGCCTTTATGCGCTTCTGGTCCTTGGTGTCGCGGTCCCTGATGGTGACCGTTCCCTTGTTGGGTCCGTCCTCGACGGTCTCGTAGTCGACGGTGATGCACCACGGTGTACCGATCTCGTCCATACGGGCGTATCTCTTACCGATGGTACCCGATCCGTCGTAGTACGCTTCCGCACCTGCAACGTGCACCTTGGAGTAGATGTCGCGTGCTACGTCATCAAGACCGTCCTTCTCCATGAGCGGGAAGATACCGACCTTGATGGGTGCGACCACGGGTGCGAGGTGGAGGACGGTGTAATCCTCCTTCTCATCATACTCGTATGCGTGCTCCAGGATCGAGTAGAATATCCTGTCGAGACCGTGGGACGGTTCGATGACGTGCGGGATGACACGCTCGCCTGCGACTTTCTCCTTGACGTGGACGACCTCGAACGATTCTCCGTCGAGTTCGATGTCCTCTCCGTTCACCTTGACGGTGATCTTTCCGTCCTTCACATCCGAGGGTGAGAGGGCTTCGATTGCTGCAGCGACATCCTTAGCCTGTCCCTTGAACCTGGGTCCGAGGGCCTTGTTCTTGGCCTTGACCTTGTCCATCTCCACTTCCCTGGGCACATCGAACTTCTTGAAGTGCGACATGTCCTGTCCGGAGAACTGCGCGTGCCTCGAAAGGTCCCAGCATCCCCTGTCGGCGATACCGACGATCTCGGTCCAGCCGTATGACAGGAGAACTTCGGCATCCCAGCAGTCCGCTGCGTAGTGGGCCATCTCGTCCTTCTCGTGCTCCCTGAATCTGAGCCTTGCGGGGTCGATGCCCATGCTGACCAGCAGCTGTTTGGTCGTGTAGACGAAGTATGCGAGGACGCGGTTCGCGATGACTCCCTTCTCCACCGCCTCTTTCACGGTCATGGTGGTGAGTTCGAGGGTCGTGTTCGGTATGAGGTCGAGTTTCTCGTTCTCGATCTCGGGGAACTTGGCCCAGTCCTTGTCCTCAGGGTCCACGAAGAGTTCCACTTCCATCTGGTTGAACTCCCTCATCCTGATCATACCCTGACGGGGTGCGATCTCGTTCCTGTAGCTCCTTCCGGTCTGGATGACTCCCAGCGGAAGCTTCTCCCTGTTGTATCTGTAGAGATTGAGGTAGTTGACGAAGATACCCTGTGCCGTCTCGGGTCTGAGGTATCCGACACGTGCGGAACCGGGTCCGATGTTGGTCTTGAACATCAGGTTGAACTCATCCACGGGTCCGAGGTCTCCGCCGCATTCGGGGCACTTGATGTTGTGCTTCACGAACGCTTCTTCCAGTTCCTTGGGCGTGAGGATGTCGGGGTTCTCGTAGAATCCCTTTACCATGTGGTCCGCCCTGAAGGGTGCCTGGCACTTCTGACAGTATGTGATGAGGTCGGCGAAGTTGTCCACGTGTCCCGATGCCTTGAAGACATCCTTGGGGTTGACCGTTTCAGAGTCGATCTCTATGAACCCCTCCCTTCCTTTGTAGATTGCTCTCCATGCCTCGACGATGTTGTTCTTCAGTATGCATCCGAGAGGTCCGTAGTCGAACATACCGGCGACACCGCCGTAGACCTCGAATGAAGGCCAGATGAATCCCCTGCGCTTGCATAAGGCAAGGAGGTCAGCTGAGTTCGCCGCCATCTCAATTACCTTCGAGCAGTGCTGCCAGGATATCGACGTCGTAGACCATGCCTACGAGCTCGTCCTTGTTGCCGTGAACGGGGATCTGTCCGAAGTCGTTCTGCTTCATGAGCTTGGCGACGTCGGAGACTGATGTCTTCTTGAACACCGTGACGGGGTCCTTGATCATGTAGTCCTTGACGATGCGCTCTTCGGAGATGTCCTTGTCCGTTGCGACGTAGAACAGGGGCAGGACGTTCCTGTAACCTGCCAGCGACTCGGTGCTCTCATCGAGTCCCATCGCGGTGAGGGCCTCCTTGTCCTCGGTCTGGTCGATGAACAGGTCACGGTCGGTGATGATACCGACGAGGTTGCCTCTCGCATCCAGGACCGGGAATGCCACTGACTTGCTCACTCTCATCGAAGCGATGATGTATGAGAGGGGGTCCTCGACGTATGCCGTGACGCATGTGGTGTTGATGACATCCTCAGCCTTGATCGCGGACTTCTTGTTCTTGACCTCATCCAGGAGATCGGTGGGTGTGATGATCCCTACGAGCTTGCCGTCATCGACGACAGGTATCCTGTGGATCCTCTTCTCGACGAAAATCTTCGCCACATCGGTAATCGATACCGAAGGGGACACCGTGATGATGTCCTTCTTCATGATCAGCGAGAGCTGGTCCTCTTCGAAGTTGTTGAATACGTCCTTCCTTGATACGATGCCCACGAGCTTTCCGTCCGCTGCGCGTACGACGGGGACTCCCGTGAGCTTGTTCCTAACCATCACATTGATGGCATCGCTGCGACTGCCAGGTACCTCGACTACGATGGGTACGTTGGTCATGATGTCTGCCACTGTCTTCATTTCTTAACATCCTCCGGTGCTCTGATCACCATTACAGGACAATTGGAATATCTGACGACCCTCTCGGCGACGCTGCCCATCATGAGCTTGGAGAATCCTGTCCTTCCCAGCGTCCCCATGACGATGAGATCGAAATCCTTGGAGGATTCGACGATGAACTTCACCGGGGAACCTTCTCCGATAAGCACCTCGCAGGGGATTCCTTCCTTCTCGCAGGTCTCTTTGACAAAAGCGACCGCAGACTCTCCTTCCTTCTTCAGCAGCGTGTAGGTGTTGGTAACGGCGGAATCCAGGGGCATGTTCACGAATATTGTCTGATCCAGCACATAGAGTGCGGTTATTGTGGATCCTGTGATCTTCGCGAGCTCGACCGCTTTCAGGATCGCCGATTTGGTATACTCGCTCCCGTCAGTAGGAACGAGGATCTTGCCGAACACCATTTTCTCACCTAAGGACCGTAACGGGCCGATGCCTTGGTGTTCCCTTTCAGGAGTTCATCCTCCGAACACGGGAACACGGTGATATCGGCCGTACTTCCAGTCTTGTGCGGGATTATGGGGTCGTGATATAATACTTTGTGCCCGCACGCGATTAGAATGCCGTATGCAGACATGGGATCCTTGCCCTGGGTTTCCAGCAATCCGCTCAGGACCCTGGCCTCCGAGAAGATGTCCGCTGACGGGAACAGCATGGCGTTATCGGTACCGAGGCATACGTCGACACCCACATCCAGCATGCGTGCGACAGGCGGGACCATGCCGAAATAGAGGTTGGACGACGGACAGACCGAGACGGGGACGTTCTCGTCGGCACATCTCTTCAGATCGGAATCGGTGGCCTGCACCATGTGCACGATGAGGTCGGGATCCAATGACAGGACATAGTCGATGTCCTCCCTGATCCTCTCGCTCACATGAAGTGCCAGTATCTTGCCTTTTCTCTTCACGTGATCGGCCACGGCATCGATGTATTTGTGATCCATATCGGTGATGCTCGGCAGACCGATACCGTCCGCGCGGTACAGGATGGAATCGATCTCGTTGGGATCGTATTCCTTCAGTGTGGGGCGCCCGAGTACGGTGGCCCTGCTCGATACGGATTTCAGAAGCTTCACGCCTTCGATGCCGCCCTCTCTGAAATCAATGAATCTGGAGACACCTGACAGCTCCAGTCTCATGATGTAATCCGACATCTCTCTGTGGATATCGAAAGGATCCGCTTCCCTCAGATACCTGTGCTTGAGGCCGTTCGGCGGTGCTACCAATTCCTCCAGGCTGTATTTGCGCCCGAGCTTAAGACCTGCATCCGCCACATGCGTATGGGTATCCACCAATCCAGGGAGGATGGTACCGGTGATGTCGGCTTCTTTGGAGACCTCGCCGTAGACGACTTCCTTGACCTTCTCGTCGCAGATCACCATGTATCCGTCATCGAACTGTTGGCCGTCCCAGATACGGCCTGAAATGATCGTCTCGGCACCCATGTTATGCGGTCTTATCAATTGTCAGGAATATTAGTTTATACCTATTACCACGATTCTCACTCCGAGGTTATTCAAATGCCGAAAGTAAATGCAGATGAATGTACTGGTTGCGGAGCATGCGCGGACGCATGCCCCTCGGATGCTATCACCGTCGGTGACGTCGCAGTCATCGACCCCAACGTATGCGTGGAGTGCCTCGCATGCGTCGACGAGTGCCCGACCGGTGCGATGAAGGAGTGATCCTATCAAAACAACGCCGTATCGGAAGGTACGGCGGAAAACCTTTCTTACATCATATTTTGATTAAAAATTTAGGAAATCCTTAGGTAAACAGCATTAAATAGGACACTTTCGATTAATGTCTGAGGTTAACAAATGCCTACAATCAAAGAGAGCGAGTGTGTCGGATGCGGAGCATGCGCAGACGTCTGCCCCCAGAACGCAATCACCGTCGATGACTTTGCAGTCATCGATGCATCAAAGTGCGTTGAGTGCGGAGCATGTGTCGACGAGTGCCCTTCCAGCGCAATCGAAGAGTGAACACGTTTCCGCAGAGAAACAACAAACTCCTTAATCCTTCTAGGATTTTTTTCAGAATAACGATAAGAAGATGTCCTTGCGGACATCGTTATGGTTTCATGCCCAGTAGGGCTTCTTCACGAACTTGTATGCGCTGAGAACAGCAGTTCCTGCCTCGCCGCATCCCGTGATGATCTGTTTGTACTTTCCGGGATAATCGACGACGTCACCGCAGGCGAAGATTCCGTGCCTGGAGGTGCTCATATCGAATCCGACCTTCACAAGTCCCGAATCGGTGAGCTCGATGCCCCATTTCTTCAGGTCGTCGAGATCGGATGAGATTCCGATGTTGATGACAACGAGATCCGCAGGGACCTCGATGATCTCCTCGCCCTGCTTCAGTGTGACCGATGTGACATGATCCGTACCGTTAACGGATTTCAGTTCCGCCGCCATGATTGCCTTCACACGGCTGTTCTTCAGGTCGGTGACGTTACTCTCATCCGCCCTGAACTCCGCTCTCCTGTGGACGATGGTAGTATCGGCGACGGTACCTGCGATCATGGCCATCTCGATGGCGCTGTTCCCTCCTCCGAAGACCACGATCCTCTTTCCGACGATCTCCTCCTTCAGAGGCATGATGTAAGACAGACCTTTTCCTTCGAACTCGTCCTCTCCCTCGCATCCCATCCTCCTGGGCTTGAACATTCCCATTCCGATGGCGATGATGACGGACATTGTGGTATATTCAGCCTTATCGGTCTTGACGATGATCTCCTGATCCCCGTCCAGAACTTCCATGACCTTCTCCTTCTCATGGATCTCACATTCCATCGACTCGGCCTGTGCGTAGAGCTTATCGGAAAGCTTCCTGGCCTGGATGGTCTCGAATCCGGGATAGTTGTGGATACCTTTCTCAGGATAGAGACTGACGAGCTGTCCTCCCACCACTCCGGCGTCCAGAACGAGTGTGGACATCATCTTCGTCCTTGCGTAGATTCCGGCTGTGAGTCCTGCGGGGCCAGCCCCTATTACTATGAGATCGTAGGTCATGTAAGGGCACATATGTTATTTTGTATATAAAAAATAAGGCCAGATTTTCGAGTGTTAACGGTCTTTTTACTGAATCCACATAATATCTTTGAAATTCTACGAATTTCGTATAATTCGTACATTTAGTAACGTTTTCCGTCGTACCTCTGCGTCCATGACCGTACCCAATGTTTATCACTGACACCGTTCATCAGCCATCATGGAAGGCATCGATGCCGACAAGTTCATCCAATCGCTGGAGAAGGAATACGCCAATCTGAAGCTGGTCATGGACAAGGAACCGGTCATCGACAGGGCGATCCTGCTGCTCTGCATGGCAACTGCCGTGAAGTGCATGGACTGGAGCGAACCGAAGAAGACATTGGATGCCTGCAAGGAATCCGTGAGGAGCGTGACGGAATACGCCGTCACCGTCATTGACCGCTGGGCGCCCGAAGGGAGGTTCGTGTTCTACAACGAAGAGGTTACGGAACAGGAATGGAACGACCTGTTCATGGAATCCCAGGGTCTCGCCGAGGATCTTTTACAGGCTCATCTCGATGCCTTCGGTGCTACCGAAGAGGGCATCATGCACGCTTACAATGAGACACTGTTCTGCCTCACATACATGATATCCGCGGGATGTGCCAGATGCACGAATCAGAACGGTGCCGTTGAATATGCTGTGAAGAACCTAGACAAGGCCTTCGGCTTCATCGAGACCAACTGCAGGCGCGTCGAGGTCTGATTTCTCATCCACAATCAGCATATCGGGGTCCTTCGTCCTGACGTCCTCGAAGGTCCTCCTCATTATCGGCAGGGCGCAGACCTGTGTGATCACAGCCATTATGATCACTCCGGCATAGAGGTCGGTACCGAAGAGGCCCATGGACAGTGCAAGTGATGCGACGACGATGGCGATGTCCCCTCTGGGGGTCATGCATGAGGCGACGAATTTGGAAGTCTCCTTGGTCACACCGCATGACTTCGCACCGACGTATCCTCCGGCGAACTTCGCTATTATTGCGACCACGGCGAGCACGATGCCTATTATCAGGGCGTTGATGGACATCTCATCAAGTCTCAGTCTCAATCCTACGAATATGAAGAAGAACGGAAGCAGGAACTTCACCAGTGTCTCGAACTTCTCGATGATGTGCGAGGTCTTCTCGAACTCGGCGAAATACATGCCGGCCAGGAATGCTCCCACTATGCCTGAGAGACCGACGATGTATGAGGATGCGGTGAATATCAGACAGATGATAATCGCGATGATGAACAGGTCCATGTGGGAGAACTCAAGGCTCAGCTTCTCCATGATCCTCTCCCTGTGATGCTTCCTCCTCTCAGCATGCCATATGAACAGCAGCACGAAGACCACGAACGCCAGGATCATGGCGATGTCGAAGATCACCATGCTGTCGTCCACGGGGTTGACGAGTGCTGAGTTGACGGCCATCAGGATCAGACACAGGATGTCGCTGATGATCGCTATCCCGACAACGAGTTTACCGACCCTGGAATCGGTTACTCCGAACGACTGCAGGAGATTCACCGATACCACGGTGCTCATGGCGAATATCGCGGTACCCACCATTATGGCGCATCTGTAATCGGAACCGAACAGGTAGTAGACGGCGAAACCTCCGATGAACGGGAATATGATACCGAGGATCGCGGTGACCATGGCCTTCTTCCCGATGTTCAGCAATTCACCCAGTCTGGTCTCGAGTCCCACACCGAACAGCATGAACACCAGGCCGAGCTGGCCCATCACGTTGATGAAGTTGGAATGGTCCCGCAAGACAATGTTAACGTGGAATTCCAGCAACTGACCCAGATCCGTGTAGATGCAAAGGTTGACGAATATCGCTCCCGCGAGTATGTATCCGACGATCTCGGGCATGCCTATCCTCTTGACTGTCTTCCCCAGGATCTGTGCGGAACAGAAGAGGATGAGCATCTGCAGCATCATGTAGCCGATTTCTTCCACACGGAAAGATTGATCAAATGATATTTAGCGTTGATTTTACAGATTCGAAATAGAACAACGATTCCGTTGTTTATCCAATAAGTCGTTCATAAGAAATGGAAATGGAAAAGGTTTATCGGACGGGATCTCCCCCCCGCCCTCATTCTTCCGGCGGCTGCTCGGGAGGTGCTTCCTCAGTCGGCGCCTCAGGTACCTCTTCGGGAACCTCAGGGATCTCGTTGACGACGGTCTCTACCGCTCCGGTCGCAGGAAGTCCTGTGGAGTCGTCCCACTTGGGCCTTCTTCCGAAGTAGAACAGCAGGAAGAACGCTATCGCACAGAATCCTATGGATACCACAGCGAAAGTCATACCCGCATTATCCGGATCGGCGACATCCTCCGTATGGAGCTTGATGTTCGCCGAATTGATGGATGCGGTCGAACCGTCCGCCACCTTCGCTACTATCTCATACTCCGATGCAGACTCTGCCTTCACGGTATAGAGCTTCTTCGGATCCATGCAGATGTACATCGTACCGGACCTCAGTATCACGTACGAATAATCCGACGGGTCGAAATCCACTGCGACCGAGAAATTCTGACCTGCATAGAATTTGAAACTGGATGATTCCGTGACGACTTCATCGCTATATTCTATGTAGACATAATTGTAGGTATAATAACTCGGCATATGGACTGGATCAGGGTATATCTTTTGTTCAAAACTGAAAGATCTCGTGTATGAGGATCTGTTTCCAGGCTCTTCTACCGAATATATATCCACGTAGGCAGGGCTGTCCAAATCGATATGGTCGACCGAATATGCGGAACCGTCGATCAGACCCTTGTCTACGACATTCTCAAGGAATGATGTCTCCAAGGTGCTCCCTCTAACGAAGTAATAATTGTCCCCAGAATAGTTCTGAAGTTCATACTCCCCTGCTGGGAGCTGGGTCTTCGCGGTGTAATGTATCCAGGCCTTATCCGTCGAAACGGAGATGTCCTTCTCGCAGTCCACAGTCCTCTGTTCCGGGGGAGCAGGGGCGATCCTGTAATTCAGCGTCCATGCCAGACTGACGGCTGTGGACGACCCGCTGCTGTAAGCCGAAACATAGAATGATCCGGGTTCTGTCAGCGGGACCTTGACGGTTCCGTTCCCGTCCTTGAACTCGTTGAAGTAATGGGTGCTCGTGAAATCATAGAGACTGCACCTGGTTCCGTCCATGTTGGTGGATGAGAACTCGATCTCATACGTACCTGCGGGCAGATATATCGTCTCCATCCTCAGATTGTATGTGTTCCATGTCCACGCACTGCCATAAGGGTTGTATGTGCTCACGGCCCAATAATACGTGTTCTTGACGAGGTCGTCATGTACGACGAAATCCCCTATGCTGCTGACCTCTCCTTTCGTGAACTTCTCTATCGTCTCGTTGGGATCGGCGGTGAAGTAGATGTAAGACTCGTTGAAATCGCCGCCATACCCGGGGCCCAAATATTTATTGGACTCGACCGAACAGTAGACCTTCGAACTGCCTCCGCGGCCACCCATATACGGATGTATCGTTCCGGTCCTTTCATCGGCGGATACATCATCCGACTGTGCCGCCAGGACAACGACGGATGTGAGGCACATCATCAGCACGAAGGATATGGCGAGAATCTTCCTGTTCATCACATATCCCTCCTCTTGATGGAACGGTATCCCAGGAATAGCATGAGGATGCTGAAGAATACCGATGAAGCGAAGATGATTACGGCGTTGTCACCGTATGAGATCGCGAACTGCGATACGAACAACGCCTTCAACATCCACCCGAGCGAGATCGTTGAGGTTGTTCCCGCAACGCTGATCGCCTGTTCCATGGCGAAGCATGGGATATACTGACAGATGGTCGTGATGATGCCCACGTCGACGAATGCCATGAGCAGTATGCATACCAGAGGTATGACTACGAACAGGATTATGAACGGGAGCATTGAAGAACCCCTCCTGCTCTTGGTGCTCATCGCATACGACAGCGAACAGCAGAAGAACGCATAACCGGCTGCCAGCAGGAACGATACGAACATCGTGGACGTATACATCTCCGATGTTACAGTCATCGCAAGGATGATCGAGATACCGTAGGCTGCTGCGACCGTTCCCTCTATGAGGATCAGTCCGGCCAGGAACTTTCCGAGATAGAAAGCCGATCTGGACATGGGAAGAGGCAATGAAAGGAACACCGTACGCTCATTCAGTTCCTGTGAGAGCATCGAACCGCATGATATCGATGCGAGGAATGGGATGATCGCCGCACCCAGACTGAGGAGTGCAACTGCGTATGTGTTCGCCACATCCGTATCCGGAAGCATCTCACCGGGCTTGGTGAATGCCCTGATGGCGAATGTCACGATCGGGATAAGTGCCAGCAGTATGATGCAGACCCACATGATCCTCTGTCTCGTGTATCTCTTCATCTGTACCTTGAAGCACTGTCTGACCTGTGAAGCGAATGAAGGGAGTTCATAGGATACATCCCTGTGTGCCTCCTGATCCGTCAGCACCCTGGACGACTCATCATACTGATCGTTGATGGTCGTCGCGTTCTTCTTGGCTGCTTTTTGGACCTTCTTCTCGGCTTTGGAGGCTTTGCTCATTTGACGTTCACCTCCGCCTCGTCTGTCAGCTTCATGTAGAGCGACTCGATATCCGCACCGCTCTCGTTCATGCACAGAAGTCTCATCTTGTGAGAATAGACCAGATCGACGATGTCCGCCTGCTGGTCATCGGTACCGTTGAATGAGAACTTGACGGACCTCTCGCCGATACGCTCGAGGTTTGAAACCCCGGTCATGGCCTCGATGTCCTTCAGGAACACGGGCGTCATCTCTCCGAGCATCCTCAATTCGATCGTGACCGCATTCTCATTCTGTGCGAGGTTGTGAATCAGGGTGTTCACGTCTCCGCTGATGATCGTCTTTCCATGGTTGATCATAGTCATCGACGTGCACATCTCGGAGACCTCCTTCAGAATGTGGGTACTGATCAGGAGCGAGACATCCCTGTTCTTCAATGAATTGAGAGTTCTTCTGATCTCGATCATACCTCTGGGGTCGAGACCTGAAGTGGGCTCGTCCAGTATGATCAGCTCAGGGTTGGGGAGCATCGCGGCCGCAAGAGCTACTCTCTGCCTCATACCCTTGGAGAATTCGCCTATGTTCTTGTCACGCCAGGTCCACATCCTCACTTCCTCGAGGACATCCCTCGCACGGATCTTTATCTCCGCATTCGAGAGACCGTGGACACGGCCGACGTACTGCATCATCTCAGTGGGCGAGAAGTTCTGATAGCACTCAGGGGTCTCAATGACACAACCGACGTGTCTCATCGCATCCCTGTGCTTCAATGAATTCACTCCGTTGACATAGATCTCACCTGTAGTGGGCTTGATCAGACCCGTGATCGTCTTGAGAGTGGTACTCTTACCGGCACCGTTGGGTCCCAGAAGTCCCATGAACTCTCCTTTCTTCACGGTCATTGAAAGATTGTCGACGGCTGTGAACGAACCAAACGACTTCGTAAGATTCATCACTTGAAGGGCCAGGTTTCCGCTGCCCCCCTCGTCAAAATCGGACATGCTGTGTGAAACCGCTATCTCGTTATTTATAGAGTGTCAAATAACAATCGATTAAGGAACTGATGTTTCTAGTCCTTACAAAGAATCTAGTAACGCTCCGCAAGCTTCCGTGAGGTCGTTGTAAGTTGTCTCGAAATCACCCGAATACCAGGGGTCTTCTACATCCTCATCCTTCCCGCAGTGCGACATCATCAACGACACCTTCTTCTCCGGGTCTCCGTTGACGAAATACCTCATGTTGCGGATGTTCCATGAGTCCATGGCGATGATCATATCGAACCTGTCATAATCCTCAGATGTCATCTGTCTGGCACTTCTGTGTTCGAAGGGGATACCATGAGATGATAAGCACCTCTTCGCCGGAGGATAGATGTCATTCCCCAGTTCCTCCGTGCTCGTCGCACACGATTCCACATGGAGATCTTTCACACCCCTCTTCGCCGCCAAGTCCTTCATGATGAACTCTGCCATGGGGCTCCTGCAGATGTTGCCGTGGCATACGAAGAGTATCCTCAATCCCTCACCGTCCCCTCATCGTATGGGAAATAGATTATACCATCTATGAAATACGACACCCGATAAGATGTCGGGCTACTTCCTCCAGGGCATTCTCTCGTACACGGGCGTCGGCGGTACCGTCGACCAGAAGAGCGCATACGTTTACTTCACAAGGAGCGGCGATGCCGTATCCAAAGCATTCGCGGCATACATGCAGTTCGTGGGGAAGGGTACGCCCAAAGACAAGAAGAAAGGAGCAATCCTTTTCACAAGGTACAAGAAGGTCCTGCGGGCAACCGAGGATCCGTACGTTGATTGGCTGATCGGGATGATGTATCTCGAGGGTATCGATGTGCCCAAGGACGAGAGCAAAGCGTTAGAGCAGTTCTCCAAATGTGCGGAGAAGGACAATTCCCTCGGACTCTTCCAGCTGGGCCTGATGTACAGGGACGGCATCGGGATTGAGAAGGATCCCGCCAAGGCTTTTGAATTGGTCAAGAAGGCGGCCGAGAAGAACCTGATGGAAGCGATCTATGAGGAAGCAATGATGCTCCAGTCAGGCAAGGGCGTGGAGAAGGACAAGACTGAGGCCGTGAATCTCATCATGAAGGCGGCTGACGGCAACCTTCCGGAAGCACAGTTCGACCTCGCATGGAAGTGCATCTTCGGCGACGATGTGGTCCAGGACACCGAGACCGGTGTCAAATGGATGGAGAAGGCTGCAGGCAACGGACACATGTTCGCTCAGTTCAATCTCGGGGAGTTCTACGGCGGAGGCCAATACGTCAAAAAGGACGTTGACAAGGCTCTGAAATGGATGATCGCCGCAGGAGAACAGGGATGTCTGGAGGCGCAGATAGACCTTGCTGACCTCTATCTCTACGAGAACGAAGATGTCAAGAGAGACCCTGAACTCGCTTTCTACTGGATGAACAGGGCCGCCAAACAGGGTGACCAGGATTCACTGACGACCGTGGGAAGGATGTACAGCCTCGGCGAAGGCGTTAAACAGAACGCCGACAAGGCCAAGGAGATCCTTGAGAAGCGTGCTGAGAAGAACGATGAACTTGCAGAATTCTATCTCGGCGAGATGTACGACAAGGGTCTGGGCATCAGGAAGAATCCGGATCTTGCGAAATCATGGTACAAGAGAGCCGCGGACCGCGGCCATGAGGAAGCGAAGCTTCGCTATGCGATGATCGTTGCGAAGGAATGACCATGAAGAACTCCACGATCTGTCTCGCTGCGTCCATAATCTGTTTCTCAGTCGGAGCGCTGATCTTCGGACTGGCACTGTTCGCAAGAATGTTCGATCCCGATATCGCAGGTGCCATCGGTCTGATTCTCATGATCGCCTTCCTGGTGCTCTCCATGCTGACCGTCATGTTCAGGAACAAGGAGAGGGAAGAAGAAGGAAAGAAGGAGTAGAAGGCAGGAAGGAGCGGAAAACGGGATGCGGGATATAACCCTCCTGCCTTGATTGTGGAATGGGGTTCGGGGAACTCACTCCTTCTTGATTGTAACACCTTTCAATGAGTATATAAACGGCCCAGGGGGGAGGTCTCCGAATATTCCGAATTTTCCCCTAGCCAGATTATTCGTCGTCAATCGATTTGATAAGAAAAAGAAATGGGGCCGGAGCCCCTGAGGTTTAGATTCAGAACTTGATGATTCCCTTGTTCTTCAGGATAGGCATGATTCCACCGATGAAGGTGATGATAGCACCAATCAGTGTGAACCAGTATCCAATACCGACACTGTAGAAGTCTGTGAACTTCTTGGTCACTTTTCCGAGAATACCCCAGTCATAGGTGAATTCCTGTGTGATGAAGAGAATTCCGAAGATGATGACAACGAGTGCTGCAACGAGTGCAACGATTCCAAGGATGTTGTTGATCTGCTGGAACTTCTCAACGTTCACAAATGTAGGCAGGATCATCAGCAGAAGCGAGATGATACCGCAGATGAGTGCAACAAGAGGCACCCATGTGTATTTGGTTCCGTCCATTCCCTTGTCATTGAAGAAGTCCATTCCAGTCACCTTGACAGTCTCGCCAAGGATGTTGTCATAGGATCCCCATGTGAGGAAAACACCGATGACCATGAGAAGAGCACCGACAATTGCGATGATTCCCAGGAAATTCATGTCTTTTGTTTCCATAGTTATAACTCCATTTATATTGTAGGTTGCATCCCAGCAACTGATTTTAAAGTAGATTTTTAGGTATATATACTTGACCCTCAAAATACGTCAAAATTAAACCGCTGGGTATAGAAAAAGGCCAAAAAAAGAGTGAATAGACACTTACATTGAGTGTAAATTATTCTACCTGAAAATCGATGAACATTTTTGTTCATATGAATTCTGAAGAACGGACAGGGATCACTTGACCTTATGGCGTATCCTGACGGCTACGCCCCTGTTCAATTCCTTCATCTCGCGGCCAGACATCATGGCCACGCCGACGGCTTTTACCTCGCCGTTACATAAGACCACGGCCTCATCGCCGATGCGGATCGACGGGTCGGCATCCTTGACCCCGACGGCGAAGAGACTTCCCTTGAGTTCGAAGTCCATAATGTCGACGATGTGATAGTTGTGCTCCGCAAGGATCTTCGCACCTTCGAGGGTCATCGAGATCATACCTCTTTCTTCTGTGAGCATACCCAACTGGAGGTCCTTTCCGCGCATGATCTTCCAGTATGGGAACTTTCCGATGCCGTAGGTATCGTCATCCATGATGGCATCCGCGATCTCCTTCCCGAACTGGAATGTGAGCACCGAACGGATCGTCTCCCTCCTGTCGGTCTTGTAATCCCCGGCGCCTTCCATGCCCTTGGTGGCCTCTCTGAGGGCATTGTCAAGATTCTGTAACGATGCGGGTGATGTAGGGTCACCTACCACTGTTTCTTTCATCTCACAGAGACCGGAGACCAGTTCGGTATCCTCGCCGAGATGCGAGATGACGGTGTCGTAACCCTGTTCGATGATGTGTCCCACCAGTTCCCTGATGAATTCCTTCTCCTCAGGTTTCCACTGTCCCGTCACCGGGATGTCGTAGGATTTCGGAGGGAAGAACACGTCCAATTCCCTCGGAACAGCACCGAGAGGCGATGTGACGATGACCTCGTGGACGAGTGAATCGTGATCCGCCGTGTGAATGGCGGAAGCGAACCTCCTGTGCGTCTTGGAGATGTGATACGGTTTCTTGGCTGAACACGGCAGGAGGACGAGGACGCGTTTGTGCTCCGGTTTCTCGTATCTCTCCATGATCATGTTCCTGTACCTGAGGACCTCGGGTCTTCTCAAGGCCTGCGTGGTATTGCACGAGAACCTGCATCCGACGGTGGAGCACATCTCCTCCTGGTAGGCATACCCTTCATCATCGAATATCCTCAGGACCGCTACTGAAGATGCAGATGACGGTGCTCTCTGGTCGATCAGTTCTCTTAATCTCTCCCCGCGGATGAAATGCCTGATCTTCGAGCATTCCTCGTTGATCGCTTTGATGTTCTCCTCGGTGGTGTTCCCGCCTGCGATGATGTCGCCTTCCGGGATCGACAGGATACCGTTGGCCCCGGAGACCCTAGCTACGGAATCGTCGAAGACGTCTATACCCATGTATGAGTACAGTGCCAGCGTTGATGAATCCGCCATCCCCGGTGCACATAAAACGACGTTCGGTCCGACCTTCTCCCTGATGGATATGATCGCCTTCACGACCTTGCGTGCATCCTTCCTGAGCTCGTACGCGTTGCTTATCACGACGATTTCCGTTCCCTCGGGAATCTCTTCCTCTCCGGTGAACGGCAGCCTGATGACTGCGATACCGTTCGAAGAAACCACGGGTGTGACGACGTCGGAAGACTCCGGCGACATCAGCTTGGTATCCAATTCTATGGCATCGCCCATCACGTGCATGATGCGCTTCCCGTTCTCGACGGATATGTACACGGGATCGTCGCAGGTGCCTTCGATGACCTTCATCACGTAAGGCGTGGTCACCGAGGACTCCCCTCTCCTGTACTCGCATATCCTGCCCCTCTGGGAACGTGCTATGACATCAAGCATGTCCAATCGTAATCAATCGATGTAGATAACGGTAACGAAACGCATGCGCGGGCGCGCCTCATTAGTTTTATTATCGTGTCCTGTGATAACCCAATCATGAGCAGCAATGTGAACTTCTTCGACAGGGACGTTGTCTCGATGAGGGACTTCAACAGGAAGGACATCGAATACATCATGGATCTGGCCGAGACCATGGTCCCGTACGCCAAAGGGGAGAAGGTGAAGCACCCTCTGGACGGTAAGATCCTCGGGAACCTGTTCTTCGAGCCTTCGACCAGGACGAGACTCTCTTTCGAGAGCGCCGCATACAGGCTCGGGATCAATGTCATCGATGTATCGCAGATGTCCGCCACATCCATCGCCAAGGGAGAGACGCTTGCGGATACCATCAGGATGGTCGACACATACTGTGATGCCATAGTCCTGAGGCACCCCCACGACGGAGCCGCGAGACTTGCTGCGAATGTTTCAGAGAATCCCGTCATCAATGCGGGTGACGGAGCAGGATCCCACCCCACACAGACGCTGCTCGATCTGTTCACGATGAAGAGGTCCAAGGGTTCCATCGACGGACTCAACATCGCTCTCGTCGGAGACCTGAAATACGGAAGGACGGTCCACTCACTCGCCGACGCGCTCACCATGTTCGGCGCCAAGCTCACATTCGTCGCACCCGAGAGCCTCCAGATGCCCCCGGACATCTTGGACAGCCTCAGGAGGAAAGGATGCGAACCCTATCAGACATCCAGTCTCGAGGAGGTCATCGGTTCGGCCGATGTGCTCTACGTCACAAGGATCCAGAGGGAGAGATTCCCCGATCCTTCGGAGTACCAGAAGGTCGCCGGAACATACAGGATAGACAACAAGATCCTCAGGGAGGCGAAGAGCGACCTCATAGTCATGCACCCGCTGCCCAGGATCGATGAGATCGCTTCAGAGGTCGATGAGACCCAGCATGCGAAATACTTCGAACAGGCCTTCAACGGAATACCCGTGAGGATGGCACTCCTCTGCGCGATCCTCGGAGGTGAGATGTAAATGGAAGAACTCAAAGTCGCACCTATCAGGAACGGTACAGTCATCGATCACATCAAGCCCGGACAGGCGCTCAATGTCCTGAAGATCCTCGGTGTCAATGAGAACACCATCGGCTCCACCATCGTTCTGGCGATGCACGTGTTCTCTAAGAAGGATCCGAGCGGATGGAAGGATGTCGTGAAGGTCGAGGACCGCGAATTGGATTCCGATACCGTGGACAAGATCGCACTCATCGCACCCAATGCCACCATCGTCATAATCAGGGACTACTACGTCGCCGAGAAGTACACCGTGACCATCGGAGACCACATCAAGGGACTCGCCAAATGCAACAACCCCAACTGCATCACCAATGTGGGAGAACCCGTGGAACCCGAGTTCGACGTAGTCAGCCGCAACCCGCCCATGCTCAGATGCATGTACTGCGAGAGATGCATGACCAACATCTCAGACAACCTGCTGTGATCCGATGAAGCTGATTATCACTACAGGCATGCCCGGTGCCGGAAAGGAGGAGTTCCTTCTTGCCGCGAGCGATTCAGGTATCCCGTTCCTGAGGATGGGGGACATCGTCAGAGAATTCCATGCCAAGAGGAGCGAGGAGGACAAGGACCTGTCAGTCGGCCAGCTGGCGAATCTCGACAGACAGAGATACGGATTCGACATCTGGGCGAAACGCGCCATGGAGAAGATGTCCGGCGATATCTTCATGATCGACGGATGCAGGAGCATGGATGAGGTCAGAGCGTACAGGAACATCACCGATGATGTGCACATCGTCGGTATCTTCGCATCACCGAAGACGAGATATGATAGACTTGTGAAGCGCGGACGCGACGATGCCCCCAAGAACATCGAGGAATTCCAGGAACGCGACAACCGCGAACTCGGCTGGGGACTGGGAGAGACCATGGCCCTCGCAGACAAGATGATAATCAACGAATCGACGCTCGATGAATTCAAGAAGAACGTCAGGGAACTGATGGAGGGCTTCCGCGGATGAAGTTCACCGTCACGAGACTCTGCGGCGGAAAGGCCCTGATGGCCGCGTCATCGGAGATGATGGATATCGATCTCGAAGGCGCTGCACAGAAACTCTCGGAAGACGGTTTCACCAAGAAGAAGAACGAGGATGATCTCATGATGATCCTCGAATGGAAGGGAATGGAGGTGACACTGTACCCTCAGGGTAAGGTCATGTTCTATCCCCTCTCGGAGAAGGATCTTGCGATAGAGTACGCTACGATGATCCTCGACAAGGTACGCTGAGGCGATACCGTGATCTTCCCGGAACTGTGGATGGAACTCACCGCAGTGCTGGCACTGTCGTTATTGCTTTCTCTTTTAGCTTACAAGATGGGACTTCTCACGAAGTCCGGTTGCGTATCCGCTGCTCTGATGGGGATGATCATCGGAGGGTGCGGTTCCCTCACATGGCTGATACTTCTGATCGTGTTCACACTGCTCGGTTTCGTCGCTACGCTGGTAGGACTGAGCAAGAAGAGAGAGAAGGGAATACAGGAAGGAACACACGGAGAGAGGAGCTGGAAGAACGTCATCGGTGTCGCACTTCCATGTATCATCTTCGCCATCCTTGACGTCATCACCAACGATTCGTACCACTACTACATGACCATCGGTTACATCTCCACCATCGCGGTCGCCGCGGCCGATACGACGGCGAGCGAACTGGGCCCGAAGGATGAAAGGGTCTTCCTGATAACCACTCTCAAGAGGGTGCCTCCGGGTACGGACGGAGGGATATCCCCATTCGGAACGCTGATGTCCTTTATCGCATCGGTGGTAGTGACCCTCATAGGATGGGGTGTGATCAACCAGTCCTTCGATGACATCTTCATCCTGATCCCGATGGTCGCGGGATTCATCGGCTGCATGCTTGACAGTCTGGTGGGTGCAACACTGGAGACCTGGGGCTACGTCAACAAATACGGGAACAACTGCATCACCGGCATCGCCGGGGGCGCCATAGCCGTTCTCATCGCCTGGCTGCTGTGATATCATGATCATACCGGAATTCCTGAAGATCGGAGACACCATCGGTGTAACTGCTCCGTCGTATTCCGCCATCGAGGAAGAGGACGGAAAACGTTTCGCAAATGCCAGGAAGAAACTGAAGGAAGCAGGGTATGAGACGATTCTGACATCCGATGTATTCGGTTTCGGCATATGGGAAGCAAGGGCACCTGCGGATCTGCGCGCGAAGGAACTGAAATCACTCTTCGATGACGATGATGTCAAGATAATCGTCAGCGCCAAGGGAGGGGACCACGAGGACGAGATCCTGGATATCTTCGACTGGTCCTGCGCCGAGAGGAATCCCAAATGGGTTCAGGGTTACTCTGATAATACATCATTCCTCCTGAAATACACCGTGGAACATGATGTCGCTACCGTTTACTGCGGCAACTTCGGGGACTTCGGAATGGATGTCTGGCACAGGTCGATCTATGAGGATCTGTTCTTCCTAGAGGGACGTCTCAAGGAACAGATATCCTTCAAGCACCATGAGACGGGATTCCATGACAGGATCACTCAGCTGGAAGGCTTCTATGATGACGAGCCCACGGTCTGGGAATCCTCCGTAGGGGATGTGACACTGAAAGGAAGACTCCTCGGAGGGTGCATGGACATCCTGGCGATGTTCGCTGATAACGATTCGCTTGATGTAAGAACGTTCTACGAAAAATACCCTGACGATGTGATTTGGTACATGGAGACCTTCGACATGAACGACGAGTCCATCAGGAAGATGTTCTCCGACATGGAGAGGAACGGATGGTTCGAACGCGTCTCGGGATTCGTGTTCGGAAGGGAACTGTTCTACGAGGGCGAAGGATACAGGAAGGTCGTCACCGACTGCCTGTCGAAGTATGATGTCCCGTTTATCTTTGGAGCGGATGTAGGGCACAAGGCACCCAGGATGGTCTTCGTGAACGGTGTGAAGGCCGAGTTCGACATTTGGGACGGGACCTGCACCCTGACATACAGTCTGGACTGATTTCGATACCGTTATATAGGAGCCTAACATCCCATGTCCTGGTATGACGGCCATAGCGGCGGGGTCACACCCGGTCCCATTCCGAACCCGGCAGTAAAGTCCGCCTGCGTCACTGTCTGTACTGTATTGCGCAAGCGTACGGGAACACAGTAACGCTGTCAACCACTTTTCCTTTCTCTCAGTATTCAGCGTCGCGTATCGCTTTGCAGAGATACACCCTTCCGCGCTGTCTTCCCGATACCTCTTCCAGGAGTCCTTCCTCCGCCATCGCGGATATCATCTTGAGTGCACCGGGACGTGTGATATCAGTTTTCTTCATAACATCGGAGACCAGGATGTATGGGTTGTCGAACAGGGAATCGATCACCGCCCTGCGGTTGCGGTTGTTCTCCTTCGATAACAGCTCGTCCCTCATCCCGAGGATCTTGTCGATGAGCTTCACCGAATCCTCCGATGAGGATGCTACCGCATCAAGGAACAATGCGAACCATGTGTCGAAATCGTCCTTCGCACTGACGTTGTACAATGAATCGAAGTACTCCTTCCTGCGGGCGAACAGGTATTCGC